>LFCJ01000122.1_pt1 | contig 42379 bp, 41 predicted proteins | sample 643141 | NCBI WGS metagenome assembly LFCJ01 (sample SAMN03766243, study PRJNA286221) | soda lake metagenome | biome: soda lake; feature: Kulunda steppe; material: water; isolation source: sample B1-Br-g2 brine of Lake Bitter-1 | place: Russia: Kulunda steppe | collected 2010-07
CTGGCCTTTTGACAGCTGAGGCCTGCTCTGCCTGCAATGCTGCTTGCTGCTGTGCCTGAGCCTCCTGCTCCCTCATCCCTGCCTCAACATCAGGGTTGAATCGTGTACGGGCCACCCTGAGGAGAGGGCCATCCTCCTCAGTGCGGGGTCATTTGAAAAACCCATTATGGCCCAACCTTAACTGCCCCGGAGAAAGATGGGGGTCCATCAGGGGCGTTTCAGAACATGTGGGTTTTCGCGAGGCCCATCTTAACTTAATTTTTTCGAATTTTATTTTCGCGTCCGCCCTCCATAATTATTTATTTATTTATTTATTTAGTCGCAATATTTCAAAGTTAGTACGGTAATTATTAACAATTTTGCAGACTGAGCTGCACCCTGGCTTACTGTAACAGAAAAGCAAAGGCCAATCCTAAGACTTCAGGGCCGAGCAGGCAGCATTCATGCAAATTGGTTCCACCTAAATCTGTCTTGTCACTGCCTGGATTGTACCGGGGCCTTTTCACACCACACCACACTAAGACCGCCTGTGTGTGCACAGTACCCCTTCTGGGTGCTGCTGCTCAAAAGAATAAGGTACGGGCTGCACAGGAGAAGCACGATCAAAATGCCAGCACAGGGCAGCCTGGCCCAAGTTTCAGGGCTTCGAACGGCAGGCACTTGAGGGCTTCAAGCTGCAGGCACTCGAGACATTCAAGCTGCAGGTACTCAAGACCTTCAAGCTGCAGCCCCGCAGCATGGCCCCCCCCTGTGTCCCGCACCTGGAAGGCCTTGACATCCTCGCTGGACAGCACATCGGGCGGCGCGCCCGAGTACAGCACGACCCGCACGCCCCAGGTCTTGCCGTCTGCTACATCTGCATCGCTCAGGCCCTGAGCTGAGGGGTGCGTGGATGGTGGCGGCGCCGTGGCCTCCCCGCCCTCCTTGTCTTTTGCAACCCCATCCTTATCGCCCTCCTTGTCATCATCCTTGCTGTTCTTGTCGTCAGATGGGAAGTTGAAGGCAATGGGGTGTGTGATCTGTGGGAGTAGCGAGGGAGTGAGGGGGGAGAGCAGGGATGAGAAGACTTGGGGGGAGAGGGATGCGTGAATGTGAAAGCAACGAGCCAAGCGTTTCAGGATGACTGGGGCAATTGGAGGTCTGTGTCTGCGCGGAGGGGCTGGCAGCAGCACAGCAGCGCGCAGCATGCCTGGATCCTCGCGTAGTGGCCGTGTGAAGTTGACTCACCAAAGCAAGCATACACATCAACCACTGCATACGTCGCGTGACATGCCCCACCAGCCTCAAGCGAAGGGCGCATGGGCATACGTGGAGCAGTGTGCATGTGCACCGGTGCAGCTGGAAATACATGCTGGACAGACACAAGCACGTGTTTTTGGCAAGGCAGGGCACCCCTGCTGATCTCAACATGGTGTCCACGCATGCTTAGATTTTTACATGCTTAAATTTTTACATGCTTAAATGTTCACATGCTTAGATGTTTACATGCCTGGAGATGCGCGAGGCATCTCAGCCTGCCTCGATCCCATCACACGCACGACCCTTTTTGCTTTGCTGTGCTGTGCTGTGCCTCGCCTAGCCCACAGCAGGTAGTGCACAAAATTGGGTGGCGCACAGAGGCAACATCTCAGACCCATACTAGGGACCCTGGACCTCTTTTAGGAGAGCGCGCGCGCGCTCGCACAGTCTAGCATGTACCATGTGTGCCGTTCCATCTGTGGCAGGCAGCCCTCTGCGCACCTCAAGGGGTGCCGACCCAGGCTGACAGCTGGCCCAGCTGCAGGCCAGGTTGCAGAAGTCCGAGGGGATGTACAGATGCTTGTACCTGCAAGCATTCCATGGGGTGACACTGGGCTCCGCATTTTTGAACGAGTGCCGACCCACGCTCCTTAAGTAGCAAACCAGCGGCGTAGCTGTTTCTTACACACCCCTGTCAGCGCGACCTGACATGACTGCTGAAATCACAGCTCTAGCACTCAACAATGCCTGCACAAGCACTGAGACTGGGTGCCGCGGCGCACACCCGATCACAGCATATTTGCGCTTCTCCTGTAGTGTGCTCGGGGGCTAGTCTAGTCTGCCAGAGATACCGTACTGCACCTGCAGATGCCGACCCAAGAATGGGTCAGGCGCGCATTTGAAATGCGGCATTTCAAATGATTTGGCGTTCGCATCTCACCAAATCATTTGCGCACTGCAGTTCTGAAAAAGGCGAATGACTCATTCCTGCAATCATCCCACTCACAGCACCTGCATCTGAAACCTGGAGACAGCCTCGCCAGCAACGAGCGCAAGAAATCGTATGTACATCTATTTGTGTATGTAAATATATTTTTGATACATCATGCATGTGCACAGTGGACAAGCTAAGTGCTACTTCCAACCACCTCCCCAAAGCACGTGCACGCGCTTGTGCAGCGATGCCCGCCAAGGGCCCAGAGTGCCTAGTGCATGCACAGCGGTGCTCGCCAAGGTCGCGGCCCAGATACCGGCAAGACGGCTGGCACGCTCCCGAGCGCACCGCACCTTTTGCTAATGCTGGCCAAGCCGCGCACGGGCTCGCAACCTGCAGGGAACTTGGGTACCGCGCAGCGGTAGCGCCGCTTCGCTGGGGAGGGGGACCTGCACAAGCACGTACACATGGATGGTGGACACAGCATAGCATGCTTGAGTGCAAGCGTGCATGAACAAGCACTTTTACAAGTGTACACATTCAAAGCAAGAGCGCACATACAGACGTGAAGAGAAGGAAAGAAGCCTGCTCACACATGCACAAGGAGTGAAAAATACATTGCAGCGTTGGGCTAGCAGGTAGGCGGCGGAGCGCAAGATGCCGTGGTCCATGCTTAGGCCACAAATACAGCACACAAGCCAAACAACAACTCAACAAGGACGGAGGTCAGTTGAGCGGGATGCATTCCATCCAACGCATGGGGGCGAACATGGTGCTCAGCAGGATCAAGCTGGCAGCAGGGCAGGGCAAAAGGGGCAGGGCAGGCATGAAGAGCGAGCGCTAAAGCAGGCAGTGCAGCCCAGGCGGGCAGTCGATCAATCCTTGCGGCCTTGCAGAGGCTGGTGGCACAGAGGATGGGGATAAGCAGGAAGACAACATCATTGAGGCAAGGTCTGGAAGGTGAAAAAGGGGGTGGAAATGAAGCCAAGTGGGGACCTGATGGATGGCAAAGGAGGGCACAGGGCAAGCAGCCCTGACCCTGTTCCCACCTGGACCTGGAGCTCGAGGCAGAGCTGGACCTGCTCGTGCTCGAGCGCGAGCGCGAGGTGCTTGAGGAGGGTGAGCGCGAGGGCGAGCGCCGCGAGGCGCCCCTGCCCCTTTCCCTGCCCCTGTCATAGCTCCTGCGACCGCACACAGCCAGCAACAGCCGAGAGCAGAGCCTGTGACCACACAGCCGGTGGCAGGCAGCCAAGGGCAGAGCACGGGACAGCCTATAGGAATGGGTTGATATGGGTTATGCACCGCCACTGCTGCGGTGATGAGCCCGTGAGATGGCCTACAGGTTATGCACCGCCACTGCTGCGGTGACAAGCCGCCACTCAAGTGATGGGAAGGCAGCATGACAAGTTGCTGCTCCTTACCCCCAATATCGGAGCTCCTTAGCGTGCACCACGTGTGTGCGTGAAGTGTGTACGTGTGTATGTGTGTACATGCGCGTACGTGCATGCTCATGCGCATGCTCATGCGCGTGTGCTGCAAGCAGCATGGCAAGAATGCTCATGCGCATGCTCATGCGCGTGTGCTGCAAGCAGCATAGCAAGAATGCTCATGCGCATGCTCATGCGCGTGTGCTGCAAGCAGCATAGCAAGAACACGACGCAGCACTGAAGGGCCTCCCAGCACAGGCCAACACACCCAACACCCGATACAGCCTCTGCGCCCCAGCTTCCCTCTGCGCCGCAGTCTCCCAGCACACCCAGCATTCTCGACATACCCTCTGCGCCGCAGCTCCCTCTCAGCGTAAGAGGCGCCGCGGGACCGAGGAGGGGGGGCTGAGAAGCCCAGCCCCATCTGGCCCTTGGTGGACATGGGATCCACGGGCGCAGCGATGCCCTGCAAACCCAACAGAGCACCACCCCGCACACAGCGAACATTTGGATGGACCATGGGATCCACGGGCGCAGCGATGCCCTGCAAACCCAACAGAGCACCACCCCGCACACAGCGAACATTTGGATGGACCATGGGATCCATGGGCTCAGCGATGTACTGCTCACACCAACACCAAAGCGCATATGGCGCGCATGCTGACGCCTGTCCTGTTGGATATGGAACCCAAAGGGGATGCCCTTGACTGAAAACGGCGCTGAAGCATGTGTGGCACGCACAGAAGGCAGGGGTCTGTGAAGGCACAAAGCAAAAAGGTTAGACTGCAGCCAGGCGATGCGGCGATTAGGCAGCCCTTTCATGGGGACAGGGCATCCAAAGCAGCAGCCAAGGAAGAGACGGAAGAGACTTCCGAGCCTTGACAAAGGAAAAAGTAACCAAACACTGGCAAGGCACAGGGCCCGCGCAAATGGCAGTGGGCACACGCTTACTTGCGGAGATGTTTGAGTATATGCGCGCGCACAGACACACGCATGCACACCTGCTCCTTGGCGCCCAGGCCTCCTTTGGAGCCCTGCATGGCTCCAAACCCCATTTTGCTTAGCAGCGTCGCACCGATGCCAAACTGCTGCGAGTACGGCTGCACAGCAGACTGCACAGCAAGGCAGCGCAGGGGCAGCAGCATGGGGCTGGGCTTTGTGTGTGCAGCAGGAATGCGTAGTCTGCGGCAGCGGGCCCCCCATGGTGGTGCATTGGCGTTATAGAACACAAGCATTCACCGCAGCGAGTGGCTCATGCAACAAGATGCAACACCCTCATGATTTCTCCAAAGCGTTTCCTCAGCCTGTAGACTGTTTTCCAGTCTGCCCCTCCCCCTTCCCTCTCCCTCACTCAGCTTCCAACAGGCTCCTCCCCCCAAGATCCTCCAGAGGTTCCTGTCACCCCCTCCGCCCCCCTTCTCCCCCCCCACACACACCTCTGCCTTCTGCAGCTCCTCCTTAGACAGCTTGGGCGTGGGCTTGCTCAGCGTCTTGCCCGCTGCCACAGCTGCGGAGGCGGCTGCGTTGGCCACCTGCAACAGCAACACACACACAGCGACGTGGAATCGTGCCGCAACTACCCAGCCAACTCAGCCTCGCTCGCGTGGTCAGCATCACAGAGTGCTCTCATGTGACATGCACACGCATCACCTGCCTGGGTGGGGCTCCTGAGGGGTGCAAAGTGGCATACCGTACCGCCAGCAATCGGGGCCGGCCACCAGATTGCGCATGGAGGGAGGGGTATGTTCTTCTGCACTTCAAGCGAAATCTCTCTCAATTGCTCGCACGCGCACGTGCTGGCTTCCTCTCTCCCTCATGCATGCACAAGCACTCACGCATGCACACGCGCTCGCCCGCACATGCTCTACAAAACAAGCATGGCCAGCACTCTGAGCGAGCGCGGGAAACACGTGTGGCGATATCCACAACAATAAGGGCCACGCATGGATATGGCATAGAAATGGCACGCGTCTTCCGTGCGTCTCACCCCTCCCCACCACACCTCCCCATCACACCTCCCCCACACCTTCCCCCCCTCACCTCCTGCTTCGCGCGGTCTGCTGCATTGGCGGCCACTGCCAGCGCCATGTCGGTGGTGTAGGCAAGGGTGGGTGGCGGGGCGGCGTTGAACTTCTCCTTCTTGGAAGGTTCCACGGTCGGCCTGCGGGCAGTCAGAGGGCGCAACATGCCGAGCACAGCCATGCTGAGCGTGCCCGTGTGTGCCAGCTGAGGCGCGCACCACGCCACATGTGCACAAAGCTGCCATGACACCATGTTTGTCCTGATGGAAGGCAAGAAAAGCAGGAAGGACACACCCGCCCTTGGCTGCTGCCCGGGGCCCCTCCATGCTGATGTGCCAGCCCATTGCCTCCAACTGCAGCGCACGCCTCACGCCCACACCTGGCTGACTTGGGGGCGGTGATGGAGGCGCTGGGGACCATGGGCTTCACCTGCGAGCATACGCCAGCCGGGCGCGCAATAACCACATGCTGGGTCTTGCCCACGCGCGTGCCACCAACAGCAAGGCATCTGTGGTGTGCATATAGGACGGGCTGCAGGCTCGACGCGTCGTGCACCAGCCGATAGAAGCGGCAAAACGAGGCGCTGGGGCAGGCATGAGCGCGCAGCGCTCATTCTGGTGCAGGCGTAGTGCACCCATCTCAAGCAGCATCACAAGTGGTGCGTAGGGGCAAGTAAGGAGGGTCCAGCAGGGGATTGCAGTGATCTGGTCCAGCAGGGGATTGCAGTGATCTGGTAAGCCAGCATTGCGTCGCATTGTGCAGCGGGGCAAGGCAAGTGGTCCTGATGAGGCCTCCAGGCACGTGCGGCAGCCATTCTTGTGCACCACACGCACAACCTGGCATGTGCCCCCTCACCCCAACAGCAAGCGCACCTCTGTGTGCAGGGTGGCTGCCGCTGCGGCCGCCGCGGCAGCGATGTCCGCCTCCGCCTGCAGCGCAGTGCGCAGCGCAAGTGCCTGGGCACAGCGCACAAGGGGCTCGGCAGCAACGCACTTGTTTGGTTTTGATTTGCATCATAAAGGTAGGCAGGCGGGGTTACGATCCTTTCTCAATGGGTGAGGCAATCGGACACAGTCACAAAGGGATGAGAGGGGGCTGGCCCAGCCCAGGGAAAAGATGCTGTGTGCATCCTGGTTGTGCAAGATGGGCAGGATGTGAGATGAGAACTGCTCAGGAGGCGCAGCGTGCACGTCCCAATTCCTGCGGAATGAAAAAAGTTGAAGGTAGAAGTGACTTCTTTCCTCCCCTTGTGCTTGCTGCTCTAGACCCCCTCGCGCATGTGTCACTTGCTCGTGTATCTTGTGCTTGCTATGCTCGTAGATCTCTGCGCGGGAGCTGACATTGCTGCTGGCATTGCCAGCATGCCATGGGGTGCATCAAGCAGCACGTACTCTTCCTGGAGCGCATGTGCACACATGCTGGGGAGCTGGCTGCTGTGTCCACCCTTACCTGAAGCCGTGTAATGCGCCACACATACTTGCCGCCATCCGTGTTTGGAATCCCGTCGCAGCGCACGCGCTCTCCGAGCTGTGTAGCACGAGCAGGAGACCAGAACAGTGCATGCTGTTAAAAACAGTTGAAATATCCCTTGGGCAATTCTGCAAAATGCTTACACTTGCACCAAAACACTGCCTCTCACCCTTAAAACACGTATGAACACACACGTTTTACATGACATTCACATAGCACACTCAAGAACATGACACATGTATACAAAATCACACACACAAGCAATCATGCACGCACCAACCTGAGGTCTGCGCCCAACCACTAGTTCCTCCACGTAAAAGGCATCATGGTCTACAATGCCGTAGTTGGGGGGTATCAACTGGGTGACTGTTCCGACCCAAGTCTGCATTCATTGAAATGCAAGCAGGTGTAAGAGGCTGGATGCATCCAGCAAAGGAAATGCAGGATTCTGTCACTGGGCACGCTGCCTGTGGCTCTTTGAGGGCTAATTGATGCCGGCATGCAGGGATTTCCTGCCACGTGGTTGAAGTGCTGCACACAGACTGATGTTGCACTTTGTATGCACAATACATGGGCACTTGCAAACGACGCACTTTCTATCATGTGGCGGGAGGATGAGAATGTGCAGCTAGAAACCCTGAGATTGCAGCAGATACTTTGTGGAGATTGCGCGTCCTACACTGCAGCCATGTGGATCCCATCGATCTCTGATTTCCTATTCCACCTTAAAGTTTGCTCAGGGATCTCAGCAGCTCCTCTAGAGCAATCGAGGATGGTCAGGGCTGCAGCCAATTAACCCCTTGCTCGATCCCATATCACCCCGACGAATCCGTGCACAAACGAGTACACGTACATACCCGAGGATTATTTGGTATTGCTATGGGTGCCGCAAACCCTGTAGCCGGTGCCACGGAGGCAGGAGGGGCGCTCGAGGTGGGAGCATACCCCGGCCAGGCTGATGCAGCTGGGGCTGCTGAGGCTATTGATGCTGCAGATGATAGCCAGGGTGCACTGGCTGGAGCTGGTGCGGCTGTCTGCGCCCAGGGGGCGGTGCTGTAGGCGGGCTGGGCAGCTGGAGGGGGTGTTGCATTCTGAGGCGGTTGCTGCTGCTGCTGCGAGGGCACCTGGGCCTGGCTAGCTTGCCAGGCCTGCCAGGCAGCGGCTAGGCTGGGATCCTGCGTCGAAGGAGCTTGTTGCGTGGGGGGCACCACAGCAGGGGTGTACCCAGCCATCGGTGCGGAGACAGCCACTGGGGCAGGCGCATAGGCCGGTTGTGCTGCTTGGGCTGGCTGCTGAGACCATGGGGCTCCTTGCGCAGGCTGCTGCCAGGGTGCAGCCATAAGAGAGGGGTGCAACCTGGAGATCACCCGCACACCTCCTCGGACCTCTGACGGGCTCAGTCAGAGACTAAGGTAACCACAGCGCGCGCATGTTTTGTGCTTACTTATTACTCAGGAAATCCCAATTCCGGTCATGTCAAATATAATTTCAACATGCTTAATAGTCAGTCAGTCCTGGACCAAATGAATTAAATTGCGCATTTAGTCATACCCACCACTGATGCCCCTTCGCCATCCACACCCTGCACACAAACAGCTCAGCCTGCTGCTGTCTCAGGCTTTCGCTGCAACCGCTGCAACCGTGCTGAATGGAGCTGAAGCTGCTCGGGCATGGTCTTCAGGGAGAGGTGGCGCGAGCGCCAAGTGCGCAGCCCCTGCATCTGGGGTCGGGGCTCAGATGGAGAATTGGTACCCAGGCCACATGCAGCAGGCTCTGCGTGACATGCAGAGTTGCTTGAAGCATGTGGACCTGGTGCTGGAGGTCAGAGATGCCAGGGTGAGTGCTTGCAGTCTGTGCCTGATCTTCATTCTGCTTGTTGGCACGCACACTAAGCACCGTGCTATTGCTCGGTAACAGCGGTGCTTGGTGGGTGCTTTGCTTGTTGCCAAATGGTGTTTGCCAGAAGTTCCTTTGAACAGTTTTCTTGTGCAAAGGAATATAAGCTCCAGCAGTAGCTTCGCTTAGTTGCCACTGCGCATGCATTCAGGTAGGTTTGGGTAAATCGAACTGAGCATTGACAAGCATGATCTGCAGGGCCAAAAAGGCCTTGCCCGGCATGCTTTGAAAACTGCATTATGCAGTGAATCCATTCTTGAATGTTCAACAAAGGAGCAAAAAGACGGTCCCAGCCGTGCACAAGGCGTAATTGCGTGGTAGGCCTGCTCACTGTGATGCCGGCAGCCCTCCATGCCAGGGCTTTGTAAATGCATGCATGCGTGTTTTTGAGTAAACTTGTATGCATGTGCGTGCATTCTTTGCTTGCGCTTGTGCAAATGTGTGTGTGTTTTTATGCGCTCATGTACATGTGCCTGTTGATTTGGGCACTCCTGCCGTTGGGGATACAATGTACCCGGTACATGCATGGCACGCATTGCACGCGCAGGTGCCTTTCAGCTCCTGCAGCACTGCCCTGGAGGGCCTGCTGAGGGGTAAGCGCCGCCTGGTGGTGCTGAACAAGGCGGACCTGGTGCCCAAAGCCGACTTGCAGGTGCGCTTTTTTAGGCGGCATGTATCGCGGGTGCAGGTGCACATCACGCGTGGCATGAAGTGCAGGTGCAGGTGCACATCACACGTGGCACGTAGTGCACGTGCATGTGCACATCACGAGTGGCATGTAGTGCAGGTGCGCATTGTGTATGGCAAGTGTTTCATATCAATGCCCTGTTTGGGAGCGGACGCCTTGCGGGGCAGTACTGATGCCAGGTTGCTTCCTGCACCTCTTGATTTCCTGCACCCATGCAGTGCAGGTGCATGTCGTATGCAGCATGCAGAGTGGGTGCATGTCGTATGCAGTATGCAGGGTGGGTGCATGTCATATGCAACATGCAGAGCAGCATGTTCGATACAGCAAGTAAAATGAGTAGAATCATGGGTTTTCCAGAAGTAACCGGGGCTACTCATTCAGCATGTATACCTGCACTGTGGGCCACGACCCTCCGGCAACACAGTCAATTCCCACAGTGGCCATGGGAATGTCCACCAAAATAAGATGTTTGGGCCAGTAAAAAAGGGACAATATAGAGATGTGTGCATCTTTCCAGCAGTCGCAATGAAAAATGGAGAGGCAAAGGGGAAATCAAGTCAGGGTAAAAGAATCAAGACTTGTTTATTGAGTGAGGCCAAGAGGGAGATTCAGCAGAGCTTTGGGAACAGGACTATTTTTACTGACCCCATACCCTGCTCACATTCACAATGTTGACGGGCTGTTGCAAGGATACCAATGCAGCTGATACCTTGCTTATGATGCTGCACCAGGGCCTGGATTGCAGAAACGGCAGCCAAAGCCTGGGTTATCATGACATCTTGGGCTGGTCTGCTCCCAGAGGCCGTCTCGAAGGCCCTGGCCCTTCTCTCTGTTTTTTGTGACTGAAGCCACATGGTATAAGTCAATTCTTCATTGGGGCTAGTCAGCTTGATGGGTTGACTGCCGGGCTTGCTGGGCTTAGCCAACCTGGAATTAATCCATAATCTTCAGATCAAAGATAGTTGTTTGCACAGAAAGAAAAAGTGCACTTCCTCAGCTGACCAAAATGAAAAGCACCTTGATTTAACGCAGATACCATGATATGCTGCAACTTAGCATGGTCTTAAATAAGATAAGAGTGGCTTGAGCTTGCACCAAGCTCTGGAGAAATGCATGCCCGATCTAAGCATAACTTCCAACCCCTTTTGATAAAGGAGCATTTACCTGCGCACCTCCACAGTGCTCAACATGTGATTCCTGGACGCCATGACTTTTTTTGCAGATTGCCCTCCAATCTATCATGAGCCGCACTTACTTGCGGACACTGGCCGTGTCAGCCAACGACCCAAGCAGTGTTAAGCGGGTAGGCAGGTCCCGAGTATGTTGGAATGTGTAACTAGCTAACCATCCAAATACAGCATTCCTGCGGCTGTAAACCTGTGCGTGCGCACATTCGCATACGCTCTTGCATGTGTGTGCTTTTGTGCGTGTGCAGACACGCTCCTAACGGACATGCTCATGTTTGCTCAGCGTCACAAGCCTGTGCTCACGTGTTGCTGCTGCTGGAGTCCGGGTAGACTCCAAATTTAATCAGTTAGTGCCTGCTAGCTTTGGTTGCTCGTCTAGGAGATGTGCGCCTCTTTTACCTCTCTCACCGCCAACTTGTGTACAAAAGTACAGACACCCTCTTGCATCCTTGACTTCTATGTTTTTTACAAGCCATAGGTATTAGGCCTCAACTTCTATCTGCCCTTGACAGTGGAGTTCAGTGCTCTTGATTTTCACGCTTGTCCTGCACAGGTGATGCGTGCTTCCTTGGAAGTTATCGAGACTGAGCGAGCCACAGCTGATGAGAGCTTACTTATGGTGGTAGGCCTGCCCAATGCAGGTGGGAAGCCTGGGGAAACAATGGACGGGAGCCCCAGCAGCTCCAAACGCACTCCTCTCTATAGCGGCTGTACAGTTCTCTTGTTATTATGGCTAGCTTCGGACCCTTCCCTAGTGCGTGCTGCCAACTAGCCAGGATCGATTTTTGGTCTCAGCCTACTCCAGTACAGGTGATCCTTTGTTGTTGATGGCCGAGCTTTTAGTGGGCCTTTGCTTCAAGGGCGCTGCCTGTCGCCTGGTGTGCCCAGGCTTTGACATTGGCTTAATCATGGGCATGATTGCAATTTACTTAGTCGTGGACATGATTGCAATTGGCTCAGTCATGGGCATGATTACAATTGTCAAGCACATGTTAATGTCCACTGTCTCCAGCACTTGCTCCTGTCTGCCAAAGTGGACCTCGCAAATTGACTTTTAAAGGCGACCTATTCTTGTCATCTGTGATGCTACTTGTGAATGAAGTGTGCCCAGAAACTGGCAAAGGAGTAAGTAAAGCTGTCAGAAATCTGCTGCCCCTAGCCGTCCAAGAGAAAAGGGTTGTCTGGTAGCTATGGCTCTGATCCAACTTGCCCTGGAGTCCCTTAGGCGTTGTCCATGTCCATAATGCCATCTGCATTGTACGGTACACCTTTGCGCTGACGTAATGTTGCATAACGTGGGGGTGCATGCCTCAAACTCGATGCAGGCAAATCCAGCATCATCAACGGCTTGAAGGCTGCTGCTGCACGCTCACGGCTCCTGGAGGGCGAGATTGCGCACCACAAGAAGGCCAAGACAGGGCCACTTCCAGGGGTGACGCGTGCACTGGGGAGCTTCCAGGTGCAATGTGTGACCGAGGAGGCTGGGTGGTGGATTTGGGCAGTTCCTTGTGCATGGCCTGCCGGTGCATGGCGTGTGTTGTGAGAGGGCTGGGTGGTACATTTGCGTTGCGCCGTGTGAGGGTCAGATGGATGAAGGGCAGGATCAATCCAGAAAGTGTAAGCACCTGAATGAGTGAAGGACGGATGAAATGTTGGGGCTGTTATTGAATCTGCCGTGGCCTCTCCGTTACAGCAATCTGCATCTGCAATCTCCTAGACGGTCACCTGCCCACCACAGCGCCCTGACAGCCAACCCAAAAGGCAGTAACAGCATGCACTGGCCCCCTTGTGCATGCAGATGTCCAAGAAACCCCGCGTGTTTGTGCTGGACACTCCAGGGGTGTTGCCGCCCGCTATCCAAGACCCCTTGGCAGCACTCAACATCGCTCTCACAGGTCACAAGCCTCTGCTGCATTGTCTCACTGTGCAGGCAGCTGTTCATAGTTCATGCGCCAATTTTCCACCACATTTGTCTTGTGCAAGCACCGTTTCTTGCAGGCCTTTCCTTTCTTGACCTCCAGCTGCGCTGCCCAAAATGCACTGCTTGTGAGCGCGTCCACCCAGAATAGGTTGATCGCCGTGACAGATCTGACTCTTGCTTCATTCCGACCACTACCCAGGAGCCCTACAACAGTGTTTGGGCATGCCTGGCTGACGTGCAACGAATGCCATGCTGTGCTGTTTGAGGCTTGCATACTGTCTTCATTATAGCACAGACAATGCCTGCCCAAAAACCGCCCCAGCTCTCATCCTATGGTTGCTATGGGGGCATGCACTCGCATGCACACACACGCGCACAACACACACAACACACACAAATGAGCACACACACACACACACACACAAACAGAAATACACACACAACACACACATGAGCACACACAAGGGGAAATACACAACACACACAAAAGAGCACACACACACGCACGCACACAGACACACACACACGAACATACACGCACATGCACGCACACAAATGAGCACACCCAAGAACAAACAGATACACACATGCACACCCACAGGGGGCATGCCAATGACAGTGACGGACAGCTCCATCCTGGTCAAGCACCTTGTGGGGCTGCTCTTGCAGAACCCCCACAAGTATGCCCAGCTTGCCAAGGAGCACCTAGTGAGCATGGACATGGAGACGGGGGTAGGTGACGCAGACGATGTGCTGGCAGGGGCTGGTGCAGGCAAGGAGGCCACTGGCCCAAGCCAAAGACAGTGCTCACTGCAGCAACAACAGCCGCGGCAGGCACGGACGCACCGGCGGGCGCAGCATCTCAACCCAAGCAAGACACAGCAGCAACAGCAGCCGCGGCAGCAGGCAGACAGCGCTGCCCAAGTTCAAGGGTCTCAAGCGCTGCAACCTTCTGCCCACGCCCAGCCGTTGCTTGGTTTCCACAAGGCATGCAGCTCAGTAGCTAAGGCACTTATGGAGGCGCTTGGCCCCCCTCGGCATTCCCAGCTTGACGGGCTTTTCCTTCAGCCCTCCGCCCATGCCTCCCCGCAACAAGGACCAGGAGCAGCAGCAGGCCATGAAGTGAGAAAGCCAGGAGGGCCGCAGCAAGCTGCCGCTGGCTTGGAGGAGGCGCTGCCTGATGAGGCGCATACACGCATGCACCGCCTCATCGCGCTCCTGTCAAGGGACTCGCGCAGGAGCGCACGCGGCTGGAGCAGGTTGAAGTGTGAGGTGTGTACATGGAGCTCAGGGCACACATTTTGCGAAGTTGGGTTGCTCACGTGGACAAGGCAGCCCCTGCAGGGCGCTTGCTCACCCTGATCTGACCATGTGGAAGTATTGTGTGCCTGCAAGCCATCAGCAAGCAAGCCCCCTGCTATGCGCCTGCTGCTTGCGGACCCCATTCCTAGGGCGCTAGCTGGTCAGCTTGCCTAGCCTCCTCCAAGGTGGGCTCCTCCAGGATGAACTTCATGCCTGCCAAGTGCGCTCAAGGGCATCCAGTGGGCCACCCCTTTTTTCCTTGCCAACTTTTTTGTTTGCCATGTAGCTGCGTTGATGGGAGAGGGTCGGCAGCATCGTGGTGCAATAGCAGGGTGGTCAAGCTTCCCATTAGCGCTGTCATAGCACACTGAGCCTCCTGGCAGCTCCCATTTTGCTAAAGGGTGTAACTGACTGTTACTCGCTCATCGAATTTGATGGTGTGCACAGGCGGCTGAGGTGCCAGTCAGCGCTGCTCAACGGCAGAACGCCTGCGACCGCGTGCTTTGGGCGCTTAGGAAGGGACAGCTGGGTCGTATAATGATAGATGATCCTGTAGGACAACAGTAAAAGTGACTGTCCCATATCCACGGGGGTGGCTGCAGCCTCTGTGTCGGCAAGCTTAGCGGGCGACTTATCCCACGTATTATCCCACCTATTATCCGTTTGTGAGCCAATCTTTATATTCGTTTGCTTGTGAGCCAATTTTTATATTCCCTTTTAAAACCTTTTAACGTCATGAGCTCGCCCGACGTCGTCATTACGATCCCCGGATCCGGGGATCCATGCAGGGATATCCCAGGAACATCGATGTTCATCGGCAAACGAGGGAAGCACGTCCAGAAAATACGACAGCAGAGTGGTGCAACTGTAATATTAGGCATTGATCTTGCAAGATCGTAGGATCCTCCGGAGCTCAGCGTCAAACGCTTCGCGGCAGCCCCCAGCAAGTATCTAGGGCCAAGGCAATCGTGGACAGGCACTTAGAGCTTTGTCAAGCTAGACATGGTGAGGCTCCATTGCGCAGCAGCTCTCTAATTCTGAACAGCTGTATGAGGTCCTTGCATTGCACTTCAGTTCGGTGGCTGTGCTTCATGATGCACTGTGGCGGCCCTAGGGGTGAGGCCTCACGCCATGGCCAGACAGTTTGGTAAACCAAGACGTGGGCATTGTCTTCTGTTGCGACTGTGTTGATGCGGTGCACATGCTGAGGGAGTTGATGGCTGCGCTGCGCTGCATGCAGGTGGCTACCTACGCCCCAAAAAAGGCTGCTACGTACTTGTTGGCCTCCCTGGCACTGCACCGTCAGTGCAACTTGAAAAAGATGGCAAGTATCCTGCAGAGGCATGCCTCGCTGTGTGCACATGCCCATTGAATGTTATTTTGGCAAGGGAAGCAAGCAATGCAAGCAAATTTTTCTGGCCTAGGGACAAGCTTTGAATGCTTACCTGGGCACATAGATTATGTGAAAGAGACTTATGTGACATAACTGTTGCAGGTGGACCTGTTGCTAGGGCAGCACATCGCATGGAGACTCTGCTCAAATTTCTGCGCCCACTCCAGGAAAACGGCCGGCAGGTGAGAATGAGCAAAAACGCATGAATTCAACATCTGGGTATTGAGCACAATAGCCATCATGATGATCCATTTTGGATGAAAGTAGAAGTGGGGGAGAAGCCGCAACATAAACATTATCAGGAGGTGAGCCACTGGCAGGCGGGAGAAATAGAGCATAACTGAAAGCTTTCATATTACACCATCCAAATAGTAGACCTGTGGCTTCTCTGCAAGATTTTTGTTGAGATTGATCGCATAAACCAGGCCAAAGGCACTTCTGACAGCCTTAAACAAGCTGGCCAGCACAAAAGCCGCACCGTTTGAAGTTCACATGTATTACACTTGATTTAGGATCCGTTCAGAGACGACAAGTCCTTTTAAATTTCAGTAGGCCAGCTGCATATCATCTGATTCAAAAGGCATGCAATGCTAATTGGACTTGATGCAAATGCCCACTTGAGTCTTGCCTACAGCATCAGCAATTCTAGTAGATGCGACCTCAAATCAAATCAATCGCAACTTTGCAATGTTGTTGTGTGGGGGGGAAGTCGGGGGTCCGCATGTTAATGGGGAACCGTCCTTCGAAGCAATCCTGAGGCATCATTTTTGAATTCAAAGTTCGAAGCAGTAAGTGGATACCTGAGCTCAGGACCTGTTGATTGGCCGGCTATTATGTCGTAATTATCAGCCACAAATTGGGCTGTAGGTATCTATGACCTTGCAAACCCTGCTGTTCCCTCTCTTGGACTCAAGCCGCAGGAAGCCTGATCAACAAAGATGTGCAAGTTTGGCTCAAAACTTGTGTGATGCGTGAACAGCTACAAAACTCACCAGATCCATAAAATTATATGGAAATCACTGAGGGTGATAAGTCAGAGGAGCAAAAGAGAATTATGGCAGTCATGTGGAAGCTTCGTGCATGAGCGCGTAGTATGCTTTTTTGCCCCGTTGTTCTTCACCCGTGCAATTTCATGGTCTTGTGGAATGGACACATTGCGCAGAATGCATGATGGAGCACACATGCCTATTTTGATGGGATCGAGATCCTGGGGATATAGGATTGGGGCAAAATGGGCAGACACTTGCACAAGTGTTCAGTTGCTCCCTCTTTTTAAAGTAGGGTTGGGTCATTCAGTCGATTCATTCGGTCAATCAACGTTTAAAAAACGCGAATTGTTTGAAAAAAAATTAAGTCGCTTTCTCGTTCAGTTTTTGGGCCCTTTTCCTGGCATGAAATTGCGCAATTGCACCCAGTTTAGGTCCCGCCCTCTGTTTATGCAGTCTACTCAATCTGACTGCACAAAAAGTTGCAGCAAGAAGGAGAATTGCAGGTTGGAGCTCTTTTTTTGCTGGAACATGCATGATCATATGATGCATCACAAAGGTTGGGTGCTCCTGCCTCTAGGCAGCTGGGATTGCCTGGAAATGGCAGTGAATGCTACTTTGCAAACTATGGAACTACAGAACTCAAGTAAGACCTCAACTTTCCAGGGGAATTGTGGGTTGATATGGCAAAAAAAAGGGAGAACCTTGTCCAAATGGGTGTGGGGCCCATATAATTTGTGAGTGCCACTTTTGAAAAGCGCGAAGTATTCCAGAGGGGTTATCTGACCAAAATCGGGGCATGCTCGTTTTTTTTGTAAAGTTAAGTTTAATCATATACTAGGCTGCTGGCAAAATTTGTGGTGAAGAAGACGACCCTGGCGGCCTGGGTGGGTGCTCAGCCTCCGTTTATGGCCTATTTTGGCATAGATAGCACGCGTGCGCCCTCACCACGAGCCCATCAAAGCTCCGTTTATCCCCAGACCCCCATCAGTATACTTCTGTTATGTTGCTTATTGATATTGGATGTTAAAACCCATGTTTGATGGGTTGACCCAATTTGGCACCCATTTGCTGGATTTTTTCGAAGGTAAATGAGATGGATGATTTCTCTCTGCACTCGTGTGCCCGTTTTTGATCATTCTGTCTGATTGGCTTGCAAATGACTTAATCTGCAAGCAACTTGATCCCTACATAATACCGAAATATGCACATCTCACCAACTGCTGAATCTTTTCACTCCAATTTATTTGCAATGATATTTGTTTACTACAAGAACACCAAACACCAAAAATATTTTATTTGGTGCAGTGGGTGATAGTACGCACTGTTACGTACACATAATCGATGAGAATCGATGTTGTGGCATCAGCCGACCATCCCTTTTCCCACGTAACAGTGATCTGGTGTGACATTCGGCTGTGAAAGGTAGGGTTCACACGGCGGCTTATTAGGCATGGGCCCCATGCTGGCAGTTTTAAAGCTCAGATGCTGTGGACAGCTTAAAACCAGGGCTACCTTTAACATTAAGCTTGAAAATTGCACGTCGTGGGGCCAATACCCTGGGAGCATGCCAAAACCATACCCATTTCAAGCCTCAGGTACTACTCCGAGTCATTAACTCCCTCTGAAATTATTCAATCAAAGCCGGAAGCAATAAGAAAACGTATAAAAGTGAATAACCCAACCCTATTTTAAAGGCAGCATTTTGCACCAATATAACCACAAGCACACATGCATTCACGCATATGCACACAAACATGCACGTGCACACACGCGCGCACGCATACACGCACGGTTGTGCACACATGCAGCTGCAGCAATTATCTGAAGACCATGCTCCAGCTTTCCATATTGCTGCTGATGTGCCAAAGATGCTTGTCAAAGAGATCACATCAGCTATTGGGAAGGCGTGCAGCCGCCATCCAATGTTTGACCTGATAAGCTTAAAAGGCAGTTTTGGTAGGTTCCTTTCAAACTTTTTCCCTCCCTTACATACTAGGTCATGTAAAAGATTGCATAAGACATGAGATTATGTTGTTCAAAGCTAAAAGATGTCCCCAAAGCGGTATCAAGAATTGTGCTCAATTTTGCAGGAAAAAATTACTTCTTCAGTAACGGGCAAATTCTAAGCAATGGCCAAGTGTGTTCTCATTTGCTGAACTTCAGGTAAATGGTTGAACCAGTTGGTGTCATGTAGGTGCATTTACAGCTTCTGTGGCTAGCTGCCTATTCATGCACAAGACTTTCATGCAAGCCAAATAAGGGGAGTGGGGTGCAAGAGGTGGTTGTGCCCGCTGGTGGAAAGGATTTAGCGCCACGGGTGGATAAGGTTCAGCTCTTCTCTATACCATTTTAGGCTCAGGCACAAGTGCAACCTAAAACTTCCTGGCCTTTTACTATATGGCAATATCACCATTTTTCGTTTTATTGGATGCAGGGTGCCACGATTCCAAAATCTTACAATTCAGTATTCAGCAATGCAGTCAGCGATCTGCACATCCTTGCTCTGGAGAATCATCCGCGGGTATGTGCAATTGCCTTTTTATGATAAGAAGTTCTCTCTTATATGCTCCTTCCATCAGTAGCATAATGATGCATATCAGTGCTTGGTTCACATTGTGCACAAATGCAGGAAAATCTGGGCTTTGTTGGAACAGCTAATGAAAAGGCTTGGACAAAGTCTTTCTGCTGCCCAAAAAACACCCTCTTCTCCATTAGCTTCAAAGAGGACAGAGAAGACAAGAACAGTTATATGTAGCGCCTTGGTCTGTACCACTTATGGCAATTTCATATTTTTGGTTTTGTTTATAGAAAGGATCAGTGTTTGCATTCTTAGATGGTGCAGAATGCACCAGGATGTTGCCACTTTCAAATGTGATCAACTGAAAACTAGAAATTCAATTCCCTTCAGCTTTGACTGTACTTAGAATGTACACTTGCAGAGTGCATAAGTGTGCTTGATTTGCACAATGGTTCTGTTCATCTTACGACGGCAATCATTTGTACTTTTACTGTAGCATGCCTGCTCGGAAAAATACAAACAGCAATGCCAACATGCTTGTATATGTGTGCTTGAATGCTCACACTCAGCCTGGCTATCCACAAAATCAAGACCTCCACAACCAAGTTCCTCTTCTTGACATCTCTTGGGAGTTCTAGTGGCGTTGATTTCAGATGCATGCTGTTGAGGGAGAACTCCTCCAGCTTGATGCGTGCCAAGGCAAATGTTTGGGGCAAGCACTTATAGGCAAGCACTTAATTTTTAGTCTGTGGCATAATCGCCTCTAGAGCAGGCTGACTGTGATAGAATCCGTGCATGTCTGATGAGCTGAGCTATCTTAGTCACCCTGTTCGGTGTATTTACCTAATTGCTTAGAATCAGGCGCCTAGGTATTGGACTAGAGTGTAAGTTGCCTGGCATCGGTTTATAGCCTGTCCCAGATGGTATTTTTGTGTGCCCTGAAAGGCGGCTTTTCCTTTTGCGTTTAAGGGACTTGCATCAGCTTTTCTTTTGGGACCATAGGTATGCAACTTTGTGGCAATGCAATAACTGTCAGTAGTCATCCCAAACCAGGCCTCCAACTCCTGGGGGAGGGGTCCCTGAACTTATCCATCTTGTGCTTGGCAAGATTCCCTTTCATCCAACAAGCACCAACATCCTTACCATTGCCTAGACTCTGGACTGGGCTGGGCTATGGGCAGACCTTTCTGCAGCCATGTCCTGCATGCTCCACATGCCTTGCAGGAAATGCCCGTCAAAGACAGGCTCATGGAAGTGGCCCGTACATGCTTCCTGGATGAGCCAGCAGGCACTTTCAAAGTTAACAACCCCAAAGGGGAAATGATGGAGTTGGTCAGAGCAAAGCAGAAGCGCGTCGGGACATACATGACGGTGAGCGTTACTGTAGGAGCTTCTGGTGATATCACATGATAAGGTGATGCAGCTGCCAATCACGGTCTCAGATGAGCTGAGGGACAAGCAGCCACACCGCCCAGCCTTCCCAAGCCACTTACCTAGGCTCTAAGACTCTGCCAAGCAAATGTCACATTTGAAATGTGCTCCTAGCTCTCACAGTGGATGGCAACTCGAAATAAAAACGTATTGTTTACTCTGCGTGGCCTTGCAGGCTCATGGAAAAGCGAGTATCAAGGTCTTGATCAATGACGTGGAAGACATCACAAAAGGGACGAAGCATACTCAGATCACATGTAAACTGCACACATATTTGATGCCATCTGCCACGCATTGCCTGCAAGTCCTCAAGCTTCACGATTAATACATCTGCGTAGGCTCTGCGCTGCGTAAACAGTAATGGATCAAGCATGGCAGGGTGCCTTGAATTTGTCATGTCTCTTCTACAGATGAACATAATGTTTTCTTGGCAGACAAGTTTGCCTGAACAATGGGCAGCAAAATACAGAGCTTCCCGTATGTCAGTCTCCAGTCCCCTGTCCAATCAAGCGCCTAACTTTTATCTCAGCCGCAGGGTCACAAGCATGAAATTGCATCTTTCATTTATGCAGGCCAGAGTGCAGAGGTCAAAGAGAGCCTGCAGCAACTGCTCTTGCAAGCGCGCACACCAGATAAGGGTACAGTCATTGGCAGGGTCCTGCAAGCTTGTGGTGCCCTCTCTGAATTCGGGCAGGAGATGATGCGTGTGTCCTGCATGTGAGGCCAGCCCTGAGGAAAAACATGAGGCGTGCCTCCCATGATAGGCTTTTGCCTCAGCGAGAGTGCCGCGCTGCCTGCACTTTGTCCCTTAGCAAGCAAGCTCTGTGTCTTTCGTATCCCTGTCCATTTCTTAGCATGCTTCCCATGTCTGTCTCTCCTGTGTGCTTTCTATCTCTCTCGACCTTGATGGCTTTGAGGCAACACTTATGCTTGTCTTCTTAATTCCACATGACTTTTGGGTATAAACCAAGCCGTTATGTGCAACTTTACCTGAAGTGTAGAGCATTGTCGTGGTGATATTTGACTTTATGCTACACAAAAATTGGTGTTGCTCTCAAATCTCAATGCATCTGAATTTCTTTACAGACTTGAATCAGCAATGATAAACATTGGCCTGTAGGAACCCAGTCTGCAGAAAGAAATTGTTCTACAGGGACTCTCAGAGCCTGAATATGAGACATGAACACCAGACCCATAAGACATTGAGTCGACCAGCGTACGTGGATACTGCAAGGGAGAAGGAATCTTTAGCGTCTTACGCGTTACCAGCAGAGTAAGATCAATTGCCATAGCTACCAATCACTTTTAAAAGTATGTCAAATTGCCTCAGGCAATTGCTTCACACAATCCCTGACCAAAAGAGTGCAGAGAGAACATGAGAATGTGAATGTGCAGCTCGAGCTGATTGAATCCAAGAGAGAAAAAGAGAAAGAAAGAGTATATCCTCCGGGATGCCTTGGTGGCATGGAATAAGGATTTGCATGTGTGGCTGGTGCAAGCTGAAAATTTAGTCCTGCACTATCAGTACATCAAACCCTGAACTTGCAAGTTTTCTCAGAAAAGGCTTTTCTTTTTTCCTGGATGCCAGCAGACAAGCAACTGGTAGGATGGTGGCTGACCTGTACACACATTTTGTGATTCCCAATACAACCTTAAATTTGAGGTATAAGCCAATTCAAGAGGCGGACTTGATGATAAAGGGAGCTAAGTGGGAAATCTCTGCAAGCAAGCAAGGTTATGGCTTTTGCAGCTCATGGACACAGGAGACATGCATGCTCAGAATAGCAACCCTCTTAGGATGGCAAGCCTCTTCCATACAGCTATGCATCAGCCTGCCCCTGAGCCACTTTTGGCAGTTTACAAGGTAGGGTGAACTGCCAGCCTGGTCGTTAGGCTGATTGGTTTGTGGCTGGTCAGCGCCAGCCAAAAATAAATCCATGATGTCTGAGCTGAAATGGTAGGGTTTGATGTACCATTGAGAAAGGAAATTAAAGACATTCTGACTAGGCAAACTATAAGGGGTCTCCACAGCGAAAGACTGGCAAAAAGCGATGAAACGTAAGAACTTTTTTCCTGAGAGCACACACAAACAAAACTCAGCATTGAAAAAGAACACGCACCTCATTTTGCACAGCAGCACAAGAGCACTTGTCACAATGCCCGTTCAGCCGCGCCAAAGGGAGGATTCCATCGCAAGAGTGTGTGCACGCAAACAAAACCTGCTCATGTTCCTCAACACATTTTTAGGGGGGTCAAGTTACAAATAGAGAGGTGGCATCAGAGGAGCACCCCCATCCGCATGCGCATGTGTGAATCAGCTTGAAGATCTTGAAGGGGAGAGGCAAACCAAGAATGATGTTACAACTTTGTTACTGCTTTTCAGAGGGCTTACATCAGCAATGTCCCTCCACACTTACCTTGTCCTAAATCTCAGGTCAACAGTGAAATCTGAGTAATAAATAGGGTGCCCCTACAAGAAGGCTTGTTTATACGTGTTGCAGCTTGGTAATCCCTCAAAGGCACGGAATACGTCTGAAGCCCCACGTGTCTTAACCCTTTGCTCAAGCTTGAGGTAAGCATCTAGGACCTGCTCAAGGGTAGTGTTAAAAGAGGACAGCATGCCGTTATAGAACTTTATAGCAGCTCTAAACCAAAAAAATTGCAGGGTTCGGCTCATGCTCACGTAGCACAGCTCAGTAAGGTGCAGACGACTTCACATTTTGGGTGCTCTTTAAGAACTTCATCAAACACAACGTCTTAGGGAGGATCTAGAAGACATTACCTTTGCGCAAGAACCTGACTGCCATACAAATCAGCTGGAATCAAATATGCCTTAGCTAGCCAAAGGGAAACAAAAAGCCTGTTGCATGGGGCAGTGTCTTGTAACAACCCCACGCACACGATGTGCTGCTGCAAGCATTGATCTGGCTGCATGCTCAGACGAGGCTGTCAATTTGTGTCCAGTGAACATGCCAAGGTACCTTAACGAGTCAGAGCACTAATAAGAGCAGAGGGCTCAATAAGAGCAAAGGGCTTCATTGCTTTTTGTCGCTCTTTCCCGAAACTCAAAGCACCACATCTGCCATCATGACATGTTGTCCAAACAAATTGTTTTATCTGGATGCTCTTGCACGACTCATCTGTCTTCTCTAGTTGCATTGGCTGCTCTTGTTAAAAAGTTTTTGCAAATGTCAGTAAGATGAACTCAAAATATTATGTAAAATTTGCCTCCTTTGCACCTGTAATGGTGAACTTAGATTTTACTTTCAGCATCCAGGCTCAGTTTTCATCATTAAGTAAGGTGGTTCAAAGTTTGAATTGTTTTTAACCATATCGTTCTGGCAATACATAAGCCATTTATGCCAAGAACACAAGCAGCGCACCCAACCAGGCCACCAGGGTCATCTGTTTTGGCCCAAACTTTACCAAGTGCCTAGTTGTACGATGCTAGATTGTGCCACAAAGAAGGAACATGTCAGAATTTTGACCAGTTGTCCGCTCTGGAAAGAAACATTCCTTGAATCGGAGTGCCAAACATCGGGCTAAACTTTGCAAACCTGACTTTTCACCTACAACTGCCAAAGTGATCCATCTGGAGAATTATGGCTGCTCAACGCGGAAATGAGGAGTTCAAGTTGATTAACTGGCAAAATTGAGAAAGGTCTATCAGTAACTCGAACAAAACCAGGTTTTTCTTGTTCACCAGATCGCCATCTATATGAAGTTTATTAGCTAATTAACCAGATGCTCGGCTGGATCCAGTCTCTCTTTGCACCGGACTGGGGCCTGTATCAGTACCAGGGCCAGCTGAATTCACTCAAATGTCAAACACTGTGCTTCATGATCATGCACTTGATGAGCAAGGTTACATTCACCAGGATAGGAATCAATAAATCAGATTTGACAGCATCCAGGCCTTTGAGGCCTCAAATGTTTAGACTATGGTAAATCATTTGATCTATTACATCATATCTGTGTAAAGACTGATTGCTTGCCCTTCTTGGAAAATCAAGGGCCTTTATCAATTTGATACCAATTTAGAGGTTGGATCTGTTTGCTGGTTCCCACTAAAGACAGGTCATTTATGCTTGCCTCACATGTAAAGTACACAGCATGTATGTACATACATGTATCATTACTTTTATCGTACCACATTTTTAATATTCCTTTTGAATCAATCAAGACCTGCTTAGAAGTCATTGGCACACCCCCAGGACGAAACCCAGTTTGCCAGAGAATTTGACCCCTGGGCCTGTGCAACGAAACGGCAGCTCACACAGCGCACTGCTCGGGCTGAAAAATGGGCAGTATATACCTGACATGGGTACCTGCAATTCAGTCAAATCAATTTTGTTTTTGGGCCACTGCTGAAATGTTCAGCAACCAAGCACAATTCTACGGACACACTGGATTCTTCAAAGTAAACTAACACCTGGTATGTGTTCCGAGTAATTTACTGTGCAAGTGGAACAGGGGGCGTCCTAGGGGTCCAGGAGGCCTGGGCAGATAACTTAATGATCAGTTGGGCTCTCTGCAGGGAGCATGCTCTCCTGCCCAAATGCTCCGCACTTGGGAAAGACGTTGGCACAAAGTTGTGCAGGAACGGGCCGGAAAAAGTGAATTCGACCACTGCCTCTTTCATCTGCCATTCTGGATCTGTTCGCTCGTATCCATATTCCAGGAATTGACCGCACACACAGACATATTTATCCCATATTAATCCCGAATAAAATGCCTAGTAATGTCTTACAGCCCATTTAAAACTAGGGTAATACGGACCCGCGCTTAAGGGTTCCGGTAAACTTGACCTTTGAAGGGTTTGATCATTGGTCAGCGACGGTTCATTTTCCTGCTGAATTGTCCTTGTCTTTCATAAATGATAATTTTCTTCCAACGAGAATACATTGATTTTCCAACTGTTTCCAACTGAGGAGTCTTCTCTGGTAAATTTCTGGTAATGCCACCATAAGACTATAGCTCTGGCTGGCCCGCAGTGCAGGCAGAATTTGCAGGTGCCTAGCAACGAGAAGCCATGCACGCTGGAACTGCTCAACCACCATGTTGTCCGCCTTCTCCTCATCTGATCAACAACCACGTCCGGATTCCCCGCACGCACCGAAAGCTGCAGCACCTGCACAAGAAGTCTTTCCATGGAAATCTTTTCCAGGGTCCTCTCTCAAAATTGCAGTCAGCCTCGTGCGAGCTGCTGCAGAGCGGGGCACCCTTCACACCTCGTCGCCCCGTGTATTGGCCTGCCGCACCCTGTGCCTTGGGAACCACATGGTCAGGTCATACACAAGCAGAAGGCAAACCAAGCAGTGCGCCTTCTGCCACCGCTGCTGAAGCCGCGACAGCAGCATCAGCTCTAGAACTGATCAACCACATCTTCAGCGAGCGCGTGCCCTGCCTGGCCGCCTCTTGTTCCCACCTGCTGTCCAGCCTTGCCTCCCAGTCCCCGTGTGGCCCAGCAGGAGATGACCTCACACATCAACAGAGGGACGCAGCAGGCCGAGCAGGAGAGGGGCCAGTGGGGGGGGACCACACCTCGGGAGCACAAGTGCTGCCAGCTGACGCAAGCCTGGGCGCGCAATGGACGGATGCGCTGCACGCCTGGTACAGCGCGTGGAGGGCGCTGAGCAGCTGCGTAGAGAGCCTGCTGATCCTGCTTCCCCCAGGCGCTGCCCAGGTGAGGTGGCCGTGCGAGCGCTTGGGCCTGACTCTGGTGGGTGAGGGGCGGGATGGAAGGGGCCAAGGCAGGCAGAAACCCTGTGATGTGTTCACGCAGAGGCGCATATTGGATGGGAGCTGGACCGTGCATGTTCACTGCTCTCCCCTTGATATTGGCCAGTCTCCTTGATGTTGGCCTCTGCGGGGGGAGGCCCTCCGAGAGCACCTACCCGTGCAGCCATGCGCCCGACGCGTCCCTGCAGGGTGGTGGTGCAACAGCACCATCTGCGCAGCTGCACACCTTCAACGTTCCATTGGCATGGTGTGACAACAACAGCCTCTGTGTGGGCTTGCATCAACAGCACTCTGGCCATTTGCACGCGCACAAGCGCAGGTGTGCCTTGAGCCTTCCCAACCTCTGGTGCCCGTGCCCGTGCCACAAAGCTCGATCTCTGCCCCCAACACTTGTCCGTGCCACAAAGCTCGATCTCTGCCCCAAACACTTGTCTGTGCCACAAAGCTCGATCTCTGCCCCCAACACTTGTCTGTGCCTCAAAGCTCGATCTCTGCCCCAAACACTCGTCTGTGCCTCATTGAGCCAACCGCGTGCTTGCAAAGCCATCGTATGGTCCCAACCTGAAAAGCAGCTGCCCCATGCACAGTGCCGGACGTGCCCATGTAGGTGACGTGCACAGCAGCTGCGTCTCAGTGCGCACGAGTGCGTCCATGACGGTGGCATGCACGGCAGCTGTGCGTGTGTGCGCACAATTGCGTGCGTCCATGTGTCCTCCTTTTTCCAGTGCACCTGCCCATCCCTTCCTTCCCACCTGTGGGCCTCACTACACCTGCTGCGTCTTACTACACCTGTGGGCCTCACTACACCTGCTGCGCCTGGCCCCTTCCCGTCCAGGCCCGCACAAGCGCCACGCGCCTGCTCGTGCGCCTGGGCCAGATGGAACAGCAGCTGTCCGGCAGCAGCGCTGTGCGCCGCGCACTGGACGTGAGCCTGGCCAGCTGGCACGATGTGGGGCTGGGGAGGCAAAGTGCCGCCAGCACCAGCAGCACCGGCCGTGCCCACAAATGCGCGGGTCAGTTGCAGCCGCAGCCGCAGCAGCAGCAGGCATCGCAACAGCAGCAGCGGCACGTGTTGAGGTCGGGGGCGTCAGCGCCGCGGGCGCGGTCATGGAGTGTGATGGACAGGGCTCGGGCTGTGCGTCTGTGCATGCAGCAGGGCAGCTACCTGCCGCAGGATGAGCGCGCGTACTCAGTGGTGCTGTCCGCAAACGAGAAGCAGCAGGTGCTGGAGGAATACAGGTGCGGCGGCGGGCTAGCCCCATATGTTTTGTGCACATGCGCCCCATGACGGTTGCTCTTGTTGTCGTTTTGCACCACTCTCCTGTGCTGCAGCATGCATGGTGCAAGAGTCATCTGTGTGTGTAAGTACAGAACCATGAGAAGAGACCTTCACCAGGTTCTTCAATGGCGCGCACACACATACAGACACACCATGCGCAAGCGCATTTCCTTGGTCCTTTGTCATTGTGTTTGCCTGCCCGCCAACCCTCCATGCAGCCAGTGCGCAGCAGTTCTGAGCCCATCTCTAGCAGCACGGTATAGCAATGCACGGTTCACAGTTTCGCACATAATGCGGCACTGCAAGTACGCGTGGCTCACAGATGCACACATAAGGGGGTATGGCTGGTATGTGTGGCTCATAGCTTTATGACAAGGGGTTACGGCTGGTATGCATGCCTCTCAGATTCACACATGAGGGGATGTGGCTGGTATGTGTGGCTCGCAGCTTTACGCACTAGTGGGTTGCTCTCATTTTCTCACTTGGGTCACGCTCATTTTCTCTTCTGTAAGACAGGGCTTCTGATCAAGCTAGAGAGATGCCTGCTTTTACTGCTCACATTGCCTGCCTGCCGATCTGCCTGCGTATCCAAGTCACGGTTTACCACTCCTCTCTTCATGTTGAGCCTATGTGCATATGCACCCTTGCCTTTTGCTGGTGTTGCATCTGGTTATGTTTACATCTATTCATTTTAATGTGTGTGTTTCAACGTGTGTGCGTCTGTGTGCTGTGCCTGCGCAGGGACCAGGAGCGCGCGCTGCTTGCACGTGCAATGAGCCTGCTGCACTCCCCCGCAGCTGCTCCAGAGGCTGAGGTGTCGGCAAAGGAGCTGCAGCAGGATGCTGTCATGGCCCAGTTGGCCCAATGTGCGTGGGCTGTAGGTTCATTCACCAGCCCAAAGGTTGTGGGTGGGTCATAGGTTTTGGGGTGATCTGTCGAGTTGATGGAAGAAGGAGAAAAAAGTAGTTTCCTCGTGCGTCCCAGTGTGCTAGAGTATGCTGGGGATGAAACCAAGGGGTAAACATGGAATGGAATGGGTGCTAGTGCGCAAAGTGGACACACTGAGCCCGAGGACACCTCCATTCAGGGGCCAAATCTGTATGTGTGCAGGGTCGCGGTACTGGTGCTGGTGGTAAGGTCAATGGGAGGCCCTCCATTTCAGTCCCCACCAAGCAGACCTCCCACTTTTCATGGCCTGATGTGGCTTGGTGCTGCAGGTGTGTTGCCAGATCATGGAGGCAGTGTACAGCTGACATTGGGCGCCTGCTCATTTCTTCTGCGACACCATCCGGACACATTGATACGGCAACAGGTGTGTGTGTGTGCTTATCTCCTGCAAGACAGTGCATGCTATAAGTTTTTTTAATAAGTTGAGATGAGCTGTGGGGCTTGGGGTGCAGTGCGTAGCACACGGACAATGTTCCTGTCTGCTGGTTGATTTCGTGCTCCATCAGGTCACGGGCAGTCGCTGTGCAGCTTTAACTTGTCTGCACCACATGCCTGCAATACAAACCCGTTGACCCAAAATTTCACGGCATTCCCCGGCCGCAGAGCAGCAGCTGCTGCTGCATGCTCATGTCGTGCATCCATGTCCTCAATGGGCGCTCTCAGGTGTACGAGCTTGGCGTGGAGGGCAGGTGCCTCCAAGCCTTGCAGCTCCTGGACCAGCTGGCGGATGTGAGGGTCAAGATTGCAAGGTGGCCACTCGCTTGCACAGTTGCACGCAGGATGGCTACCTTCTTTGCATTCTTAGTGCTTATGCACATGTGGTGGGCGCGCAAGCGTGAGTCACTGGGCCTAAGTATCTGGGCCCAAGTCCCAGCCCTGGCCGCTGCCCTCTCCCAAGGCCTCTGTCCCCATTGGACTACACATCCCCAAGAGTTTAGGGTCGACCACGTGGCACGACCCACGTGGTGCAATGGCGCCATGGAGCACGGGCCGCCTCTCATCAGAACAACGTGTTGTGGATTGAGCATCACCAAGAAGAGGGGGTAGAGACCATGTCAGCACACCATGCCACCACACCATGCCACCACACCATGCCACCACACCATGCAACCACACCATGCCAGCACACCATGCCAGCACACCATGCCAGCACACCATGCCAGCGCACCATGCCAGCACACCATGCCACCACACCATGTCAGCGGCCCGTTTGCATCCATAGTGGAACGGAGCACCTGCCAAACTTGGTCACTGTTTCAGATCGCGCCTGCCCAGTGCAGGCCCTGTCCCCGCTTGCTTGCGCATCGCACAAGCAAGCACCCAGCCTTGGTCACGCCATTGCCTATGCTGGACGCAGGTGCTGCGGCCACCCCAGCTACGACCATCTTTCCCACTCCGGGTCCTTGCTTGGCAGTAGCACCGCCGCGTGTGCTCTACTTGCGCAGCTCATTCAAGCCCTGAAGCCTCCCGCGCAGCAGCAGGTCCTGCAACATGGCCGCCTCGCTGTCGTATCAGCAGTTGCTGCGGCAGGTGGCGAGGGCGGTGGGGGAAGTGAGGGTGGGGGTGAGGGGCTTGGGCAGCATGGCGGTGGGGAGGATGCTGGATGGGTGGAGGATGTGCTGCTGCAGTCCCTGGACCCGTCCAGCCTTGATTACACACCATGCGGCTCCGTGCAGCGTGTGGGCATGGCACAGGGGTCCCCTCCCGCACAACACCAGCAGCCACCATCACTGCAGGCTTTGGAGCAGAGGCAGAGGGAGCAGCAGCCAGGGCGGGGGGGTGCCTCCGAGCTGCCACCTGCACCGGGAGCGCCGCCTGCCCCCTCAGCACACGTCGGCCTGCCGCCCCTTGCCAGCCTCCTGCTGGGTGTCTCTGGGCTCTTGAGGGACAGCATGGGCGTGTGGTTGGAGCTGGGACCGGTGCCGCTGGTTGACATCGAAGGTACAGGCAGCCCATCCGGGGCAGCGCCCGAGGCTGCGGCTGCGGAGTGCAGCCCCGCCCGGCAGCAGCGCCATCTGCTGTGGCACGTGCTGGGCCGACTGCAGCAGCCGCAGGGGCCTGGAGGACAGTGGGGAGGCGCAGGGCAGTGCGCAGGCAGCAAGCAAGCCACGCTGCCGCAGCAGCAGGCGACGCAGCAGGCGACGCAAGATTGCGGTGCTCCTGGCCGCCCAGAGCCCAGCGCATTTGGGGCCCAGCAGGGTGGCGTGATAGTGGCGGCCCTGCACCACGAGGGGCTGGGCTGTGTGGGCACGCTTGTCATCCATGCCACAGCCGCTTGCGGCACCAGGTGCGGTGCGGGGAGAAAGGATCGTGAGAGCAGGGCAGGATGCGATGGATGGGGAGAAAGGGGCATGAAGAGTAGGGTAAATGCGATGCTTGACTGGACCGTACGGAAGAATTGCATGTTGTGGGCCAGTCCCTGGGCTGGGCGGCGGCAATCTGGTAATCGCTGGCAAGGGGTGTGTGAGAGATGGAGGCAGCAGGGCTTTGGGCTAGGGCTGATGATGTGTGTCATGGCAGGTGTGGAACAGGGTTGGGGGCTGAGGATGTGTTGCAAAAGATGAGCAGAGCAGGGAGGTGGCACGCTCATGTGACCTCATGCTCGCGAGAGTATGCTCTGTGCCGCTGTGCCTGTGGTCATGAAGCGTGCTGCAGCAAGGAGGACCATCACTCTGGCAGAGCTGAGCTGCTCCCTCACGCCCTGCGCCCTTTGGAGGCATGCTTGGCCCTGCTGCCCGCCTGATGGGCGCTGCCTGGCCCATGTTGCCTGCCTGATGGGCGCTGCCTGCCCATATTGTCTGCCTGATGGGCGCTGCCTGCCCATGTTGTCTGCCTGATGGGCGCTGCCTGCCCATGTTGTCTGCCAGATGGGCGCTCCCTGGCCCATGTTGCCTGCCTGCTGGGTGCTGCTTGCCCATGTTGTCTGCCTGATGGGGGCTGCCTGCCTGGTGATTGCCAGGAGTGGCAGCACAGGAGGTGCAAGACGGTCTGTCAGTCCATCTGCCTCCCATTCTGTGCTGCAGCCTGCCCATATCACTGCTTGTGCCCATATCACTGCGCGTGCGCAAGGCGAGGCGAGGCATCCACGCATATCACTGCTTGTGCGCATGTCACTGCGCGTGCGCAAGGCAAGGCAAGGCATCCACGCATATCACTGCTTGTGCGCATGTCACTGCGCGTGCGCAAGGCAAGGCAAGGCATCCACGCATATCACTGCTTGTGCACATGTCACTGCGCGTGCGCAAGGCAAGGCAAGGCATCCACGCATCTGCCCATATCACGCATCTGCCCATATCACTGCTTGTGTGCATATCACTGCGCATGCGCAAGGCAAGGCAAGGCAAGGCAAGGCATCCACGCATCATAACCTCTGTCCACGGGCCTGCTTGCGCGCAGTCCATTGACATGCTGCGTGCTTTCCAGCAAAGTCCCTCGCAAGCATGCATTCATTGCTATGCCCTCATCCCCTGCAAACCTCGCAGGGAAAGTTTGTGCCCTACTACAGATCAGAGGAATCTGAATGAGAAGACCTGAAAAGTTATCATGATGCTACCAAGCCTGCATGCATGCATGTCCCATGCCCACAGATGTCACGCGCCCTGCTTGCGCGCCTGCCTGCCTGGCAGGTATTTATGTGCGGAGGGCACGCCACGCCTGCACGTGGCCGGGCGCCCCAGCCAGCAGCACGAGCAGCCCATGGTCCTCATCGGCCTGCATGGCTATCCAGAGAGGGGCAGTGGGGGCGAGGCCGCCTTTTCGGGGCACTCAGGGGTTGCAAACATCCAACCTCTGCAGGCTGCCCTGCAGCAAGCGTTTGTCGCTGAAGCCCCGCCGTCATCCCAACAGACTGACCCGAGGCTGCCTGACCATGATGATGACCTGTATTACCATCATCACCAGCAGCGGCAGCAGCAGCAGCAGCAGCAGGCCCAGTTGCAGCAGGAGCTGCAGTTGTCAGGGGCTGCGCTGTGCCTGTGGGAGCTGATGCACGAGCTGGGCCATGCCATCCACATGCTGCTGAGTTGGCAGCCCATGCAGGCGCAGCAGCAAGGGCTCGCAGCAAGCTGGAGCAACAGCAGGCGCAGTAAGAGCACCAAAGCCACCAGTAGCAGCCGCAGCAGTGCGAACTATGTCGGCACTAGCACAGATGACAGCAGGCAGATCAACAGCCAAGCTGAGAGCAACGCCAGCAGCAGCGCGGATAGCAGCAGGCAGAATGGCAGCCAAGCTGAGAGCATCACCGGTGATGCATTTGCGTGCGCGGCCCTGTGCAGCTGCCCCTCGCTGCTGCCCCTGGAGCTGCTGGAGCTGCCGTCTACGCTGCTGGAGCTCATGGCCGCACAAGTGAGCATCAGGCGCTGTGTGAACATTAGGCTGCACGGGTAATCAGATGCTGTGTCAGCATTTGGCTGCGCTAATTAGCAAGCGCTGCTTGAGCCCATAGCTGAAAACTTGAGTAAGTCCTTCTTGGGATTGTGGCTACACAACTTTCCAGGCGCCAAGCTGCCCGACATAGTGCAGGGTTTGTGCAGGGCAGCTGGCGCTTGAAACCCTCCCTGGGATGCGCTTGTCTTGTTTGTAGGCCTTGTGGGAATTTGCGCAGGCTTTCTTTTGCCTGCACTTGCAGAGCCAATGTGCAAGCCACTCCCGCAGCAGTATGCAGTAGGCGACCTCACAATGGCAGTGGCCCATATGGTTACAGTGGAGTGTCAGCTCCTTGGTTACAGTGAAGTGTCATGGTTACAGTGAAGTGTCACGATTACAGTGAAGTGTCAGCTCCTCACAATGGCAGTGGCCCATGGTTACAGTGAGGTGTCAGCTCCGGTTCCAGAGCCGTGTCAGCAGCAGTGGGGCCCAGGCTCACTTATGAGTGCACCTTCCTCTTTTGAACAGGAATGGACAGGAAATCTTCCTGTTCCATGCTCAGAGTGAACCCCTTTGTGCCCAGGCAGCATACTTACAGCTTGACCTTTGTGACTTGTTGAGCTCTACAGGAACAGTGCACATGATGTGTCATCCAATTAAAGGCAGGCTGCAGCTTTGATTCCCGAACACTGGTTTCAGACTAGGGTGCTTGAGCCTTCACGATGAGGTTGCCAAGTGCATGCTTTCATGCTTCCATATGCTCAGTCATCCGATGTAAGGCATGCATGGTTCTACCAAATGACGAGCTTTCAACAACCTGGTCAGAGTCCCCTCCTGTGCTTGTGCTCACACACCTTGTAGCCCCAGTGCGTGGCCGCTATCCTTGCTGGAGCACAAGGGCACCAGCTAGCCAGTGCTGAAAAAGCACAAGGGCACAGTGCTGAAAAAGCACAAGGGCTCAGTACTGAAAAAGCACAAGGTCACCAGCTAGCCAGGGCTGAAAAAGTCTATCCCAGCCAAACTGATTATGCTGCTTGCTCACCAAAGGACATCACCACCCCCACTTCCAGCAGCAGCATCAGCACCAGCACTAGCAGCAGCAGCAGCAATGTGCATGGCAACGTGACATATAGCAACAGCATTTTTGAAGGAGGGGGGGGGACATCAGCGCCTGCACAAGACAGGCCTAGTTTAGGCCCTCAATGCAGCCAAATCCGGCAAGTGGACCAGGCCCAGGCTCAAGCCAGCACCGCCGACGTTACCGACGCTGAGGAGGAACATGACATTCATGTACAAGGCCATGTGCGAGCGAACACTGGGCATGCCACAAGTAGTGCCAACTCGCGTGCATGGGGTCATCATCAGCAGCAGCAGCAGCAGCAGGAGGCAGCTGCACTGGCTACGGAGGTGCGGCGGCAGCTGTACCAGCCCCTGCAGCTGCAGCTGCAGGTGAGGTGGAGAGGTCTCTCTTTTGTGGCTGCCCCTCACAATTTGTTGTGCCTTGTGCTGAACAACACTTGAGGGGCTCATGGCGTATCAGGAGGCTGCTGCATGCTGTGGGCTCCCTGGTACTTATTGCTCAGGTCATGGGTTGCGTGGGTCCCTTGGGATTGCGATGCTATCAGTTTCTTGGTAGTTGTCCTATTGCCTCCTTTGCTTGGCTTTGGATTTTGGAGCCTCAGGGCGCGTGCCAGCCGTGCCAAAGCAGTCCCTCCTACTTCAGCAGGCAAAGCTGCACACTCCCTGCTGTGATCCCGCACGCAAGCTGCTGAGTGTGGGTGCCTGCCTCAGCAATATGGTGCGCATCAGGGATTCTGCGACCTCAAACGCACTAAGTTGGGGATAACAATAGGGCGGGCATGCAAGTTGTTGCTTTTTTTGACAGCACTTGCTGTCTGACAGGGTTGCCTTCACGGTCTGACAGCATGTCACTTTTTGGACGCGCCATGCATGCCCAGGCACCCCTGCCGTGCGGCCTGTGTGCAGGCAATGACGGCGCTGCTGGACCAGCAGCTGCTGCGGCGTACCCGTAGCACAAGCTTGGCAGGTGCCCAGGGCGCAATCCCTACATGGGTAGACCTGTGTGCCGAGGCCCTGCCCAACGGCTTTGATCCCCTGTTCACGTGCCAACAGGTGTGCTTTGCTTGTGTGCCAATTGCGATTGAGTAGCCGCTGTTCACGTGCCAGCAGGTGTGCCTTGCTTGTGTGCCTATTGCGATTGGGTAGCCAGGTCTTGATCGATGGCCTGAAGATGGACTGTTTGTGGGGTATGATTCGCAAGCGACTCCTTATGCATGTGGCGGTATGCGCACTATGCCTTTCAATATGCAAGACGAAGAAGAACCTTTCTAGCTGTGCACCCTATGGATTATGCACTCCCAGCTCCGAGGGGTTATGGGCGTATAGCATCCATTCATCCGCTCCCTGGACCATGCCCTTAGCACATCACTTCTCAAGGCACTGCACAAAGGGTTCATCACCCGCCAGGAGCACACCGATGCAATGAATGTCTGATGCAGCATGTATGATCTGGGGCAGCATAATCTGGCACCGACATGCCAGTCAGAGGCAACCCCCACCACCACTTCTCCAGCGCGCACTGTTGTGGCTGCAGGCTCAGAGCCTGTTCAGGGTCATGGAGCTGCGGGGGCGGTTTGTGGGCTACCCCGTGGCGTGGGTGCTTGCGACGGCTGCCTGGACCCAGCATGGCCTAGACAAGGTGGGGTTGCTCAAGTCTGTGAGGAAAGACCAGGGAAGGACAAGACTGTGCCTACGCTGAGAATCCTGGCCACATGTGGCCTGCTTGGGCTGCTTGGGCACCAGGGCTGCACTGCTGCGTGGCTCGCCTCAGCTGATGCACGTGTTTGAGGGCTGTCACATGTGCGTGCCCCGGTGCGCGCTGCACTGCGGCTGTTGGCGGCCCAGCAAGGTCATTGAGGTCATTGAGAGGCAGCCATTGAGAGGCACAGTCTGCTCCATCCCTTGACACGGCCAGGCAGCGCACCCATCTGCTAGTGCGCAGAGAGGGCTGTTGCTTTCATTCAGTTTGGGATTTTTGGTCCTGCTGAAGGTTTGCCAGGCAGGCTTGTCATCTTTCTCCTTTTGTGGAGATAACCACACGGCGCTTCGGACCTCTTGTACTTGACTGATATAGGGAGTGTTGCATTGGCTACGTAGTTTTCCTTTCTTTCTTTTCATTTCTGGGAGCACAACCCACCAACCTCTGGCCCCCAGCACTGGCAGGGCTGCCTGTACAAAAACACTAGGGTCCAGTGCCGCCCCTATCTCCCGTCTAGGCCGCTTACCCATCAACCCTGTATCCTGCTTCTTGTGCGTGCACTTACGCTCCTTTTTTAACGGTTAAAGTTCCAGTTTGCTTGCCTGGTAGGCTCTGGGTCCGCCGCCTTTATTCGGTAGGCACAGCTGTGAGACTCTTGCTCTTGTCACCTGCGTGTCAGCGCCCGACTGCTGACCCTACCTATGACCTACACCCTGCGCACTCTTGCCGCTCGCTGTCCAGTAACCTCCTTGCCCAGGTGGTTCAGCCCTGCCCATCCTTGGAGCGCCACACTCCATCCCCACCCCAGCCCACCAACTGTGCACCCACACTTACCCGCCTGTGCACCCACACTTACCCGCCTGTGCACCCATCCTCTGCCCAGGATCCGCTCGCCCCCATGGCTTGGAGGCGCCTGCGCTCCCTGGTATTTGAGGGCATGCAGGAGGCCAGGTCTTTGGGGCAAATCCCCCTGCCGCTGCGAGCTGGTGATGGCGCTGCTGGGCGTGCTGCAGGGAGTGTGGCAAGCCAAGGGGGCGGGTCCCAGCCAGCTGGGGCTGCATCTCGGGCTGAGGGCGTGGATGGTCAGAAGCCTCAGGGCAAAGGAGCTTCTGCAGGTCCCAAAGCTGGGGATGAGGAGCTCTGGCACGGTGCATTAGATGCGGCTTGGCTGCAGGAAATTGTTGGTCCAGAGAGGGCTTGGCCTGTGATGGATGTGGGCCCACAGCGCACACATGACGCGGCGGCGCACGAGGATGGCAAACACGAGCAGCCTGGAAACTTGAAGCTCGCTGTGCCCATGTATCTTGACGTCGACGCAAGCACATTTCGTGTATGCATGTGATGGGCATGTAAATGTTCCTCTGCAGGAGCATCCCTGCACATGCCATTCCCTGCACGTGCCATTCCATCCCTGCACATGCCATTCCATGCTTGCACATGCCATTCCATGCTTGCTTCATCCATGCACATGCCATTCCATCCCTGCACATGCCATTCCATGCTCGCTTCAAGTAGGCACAGCAATCCAAGCAAGCATGGGTGCTCTGTACCTCTATCAAAGGTTTATGAAGAACGCAGGTGTTTCTTAAAGTTTGTCTGGATTGCCTGGACTTGGTAACCAAGCATGGCAAGAGCCAGAACCTTGTGTCCCCTTCTTTCCCAAAACTCCTCCGTTCCTGTTGTCTAGTTTTAGGCAAGACCTCGGGGGACCTGACTGCTTTGGTACAAAAAGATAGGGGTTGCAACTTGCAATGCTGTACCTCAGGCTGCTGGACAAGATCAGTTGAGTTGAAGCCTATCAGGTCTACGGCCCGCATCTTAAGCCAGAAGGGCACCAGCAATACAAAATGTACTGGAGCATACGAGGCAAAATTTGAGAAGAAGGAAAAAGAAAAATATGCAGACCTTAAGTTGGTGCCTCGGGCATAAATATCTTGGGCTTTGGACATTTTGCGCGCCTTTTGGGGATTGCTGGGGCAACCTCTTTGTTACTCAGATTTCACTGTTGACCTGAGGTTATGGATGAAGAGAGTGTGGAGGGAAGGCCCCACTGAAATAGCGACAATAAACTGGTAACACATCATCCTTGGTTTGCATGTCCCCTCCTAGATCTTCAAGCTGATTCACGCACTCTTGTGCGGAATGGCAGTGCCCCCCCTGAGTCCACCTAGCTATCTATACCTTGACCTCCCTAAGCATGTTATAAGGATTGCGAACAAGTTTTGTATGCGAGCACATACTCCCACTGTGTAATCCTCCATCTGGCGCAATGGCAATGGCCACTGTGACAAGTGCTCTTGTGCTGCTGCCAGTGTGCAAAATGAGGTCCACTGTCAAAACTTGAAAAAACAAGTTGTGTGCTCTCTCAGGAAAGAAGTATTCGTTCCTCTTTTCCGTTTGCCAGTCCTTTTCTGTGGAGGCCCCTCATATTGCATGCCTTGCCTAGTCGGACTATGTCTTTGCTTTCCTTTCTCTACGGCTCAACAAACTCTGCCATTCCTTCACGGACATTATGGCCTTTTTTGGCTGGCGAAGACCAGCAACAAACCAATCAGCCTAACGACCAGGCTGGCGGTTAACCCTAGTTAGTAGCTCACAAGAGGGTTGTAACTTCAAGTAATTTACCTTGTAAAACCTTGTTATGGTGCCTTGCCATGGCCTCAGCTAAGCTGCCCAAGTTAAAGAGATTTTCAGCTGCCTGGTCTTTTGGAAGACTTAGTCTTTTGAACCACTGAGGAAGTGAAGCACCCAGGAAGACTCGGAGTCTTCGCATTACTTTCTCAAAGGCACGACTAACTTCGTCATCTCATTTCAGATATCACAGAGAACTATTTTATGGCTGGCAATGACCAGCCACAGACCAATTACTTGTGCTTGGTTCAGGTACAGTATGCAACCCTACCTTGCCTGGGTTATACTTAGGCATCAGCTTAAGTAGCTCCTGTCTGACTGTCCATCTTGTTATGGTTGCAGGAATGCAACACAGTAATCACAACTGTTAGGGCTCGACTTTCATAATGGTGATGAGGCAATTAAATAGACCACTGAAACACACTAAACACGCATGATCACTATGGTCATGGTGCCACACAAACATCCCATACTCTCAAATTCGAACACAAAACATAAACGTCCAGCAAACAGGCACACCCATTTCGGGTGCGGCATGGAAACATTTGGCACAATTGACTTGAGAGCTAGAATGGAAGTGCATGCAGTGCATTTTGCCCTGCATGCAGGGTGCCAACCTTACAGGTCAGAAATGTGTTCCCGAGCACAACCCACAAACATCGCAACCTGATTTACAAGCAGATGCGCGCCATGATGATGTATGTGCATCACGCGGGCAGCCTGAGACGGTCCCAGGCCATCCACAACACTCCAGTGCTAAGCTTGCCAGACAGTTGTGTAGGACGATCCCTGCATGTATGCCTGTAGAGCACCTCGGAGCAGCGCAGCCTGTGGCTGAAGCACCTGCTCTTGTCGAGAGCAAATTTGCTCTGTGCATGCTACAGCTGCGCTTGCCCTCCAGCGATCACGCGCGCAATTAGCGGGGACCCAACTCAGATGATGGTGTTGTCGGGCAACTCAGATGATGGTGTTGTCGGGCACCATGGCGCCTACGTGCAGCGGCATTGTGCAAGCAACAAGGGGTGAGTGAGCATTGAAGGGTGCGCAGAGTGCATCGGGCTCTCACGCTGTCTGCACATGTACTTGCACGTGCCAGCGATGCCTCTTGACTCAGGCGACACCAGTTGCTAGGGCACGTATTCCCCCTTGACTAGCACTTACGACGCTAGGCATGGTGAGGACTCTATCGGCAGGCAAACAGCACAGATGCGAAGCGCGCACACCCACCCTTGGTGACCACAACAATTCCGGAGCGGATATAGATGCCTCGCTTCTCGTCTGACATCTCCTCCACACCCTCCTTGTTGATGATCTTGACGTTCTGCGCACAAAAAGCATAAACAGCACGCGGAAAGTTCAATCCGGCCGGGCCCCTGAGATATTGACTAAGCTTTGTCAATATCCAAAGCTGGTCCGGGTTACCGGCAATTTCATTTGTTGCCCGAAAGGGCAACCGGAAAGATAATAAATTGACTTCTGGGCAGGAGAAGTAAACAATGACGAAGAAAGGGCAAGGGAGATGGAGAGGGAGAGGGAGAGGGCCCCTGCCCAACCTGCCTCCTCCAGGGATACCTTTCAACCTAGGTAACCCGAAAAGGAGGGCAGAGAATGCTGCTGCATGGTCTGGCTTGACGATCTTCTTTCCATTTGGTGAAGGAGCCTCCTCCTCACAGGGGCCACAGCCTTCTCCTCCCAGTCCCCAGTCCCCTGCTCCCAGCCCCCAGCCCTCAGGTCCTTCTCCTCCCAACCATCCCACAGAGCCTTGGTATCGCCCTGAGCCCTGGACCCCAGAGTGGATGCGGCAGCATCCAAATCCCACTTTCAGGTGAACACTGGAGGACTTGCTTCTCTCTGATTACACCGTCGAGGAGATTCGAAACATTCTTCAAAATGAGCCAGCCCGTCCTATTCGCGATTGGCCTGATGGGATGGGACCCAACACAGCGCCTCTGGCAGATGGGGTCTCCATGGATTTTGCCATTCCCTCCCCCGCTCCCGCTTTCACTCCCGCCCCCGCTCCTGCTCCCAATCTTGCTCCCGCCCCTAGCCAGGGTGAGCAACATGCTTATTGGAGAGTAAAAGCTCAATATCGAGAGTGATAACATAAATGACCAAGTAAGCCCCCTGTCATGGGAAGAGCAACAGGCAAGGCTACATGCACTTGTTATGTTTATAAATTGTATACGCAGTGACTCACCCGGCCGGGGGCTTTTTTCCCGAGGGTCAAACCGGAAACGTTTGGAACAGGCTTCCGGGGAACCAGATGTTTTCAAACAGTAGTTCCAGGCAAACCAAACATGTCACAGACCCCCCTGAACTTCCCTGGACAGCATCATATGAACTTCCCTGGACAGCATCATATGCCGCTCATGGCACTACCAGAGGATGGGCCAGTTGATAATTTTGACGTTTTGCTGACAAAAAGGATTACACTGCCATGGGAAGAGAGCCCACACCGCAAGCAAGAACAGAGAACAAGCCAGCCAGACCATCTCGTGCGAAACATCTGCCACGGTGTATAGGCATCTAGAATCCTAAGCACACTTCCATCGCTGTCCCCTGACCCGCCTGTACTCACCTTGCCGATGGCAGCATTCTTGTCAATGATGGCGTTGGTGATGACGCAGTTCTCACCCACGCCCAAGGGCACCTCACCCGCCGCCAACTTCTTGGCTTTCTTGGAGTCACTCTCATAATAGTCCGCACCCATGATCAAGGCATCCTGCAAGAGCACACATGCACGTATGCGTGTCATGAGCCTGTAACAAGTCGCTCTCCTAGTAGTCCGCGCCAATGATCATGGCTTCCTGCAAGAGGATACCTGCAAGCCTGCTTGTGTTGAGCCAGTAAAGAAGGCGTTCTGGCATGCATGACTGAGTACTGAATGGACCAAGCATAATTGAAGATAGAGGCAACTCGGGCAAAAGTGCAGGTGGGCAGAGTCTCTCATATAGACCAGCCAATTGACTTTGTGTTATCAAGCTTGAATTTTATGTTCCAGCTTGTTGTTTGCTGATCATCAAACAGACCAGCACACATTAAGCTGAATGTTTGCCGCTTTGTACACTTTCACCATGAGCTTGAACGCTCTCAGGCAACCACATGCAACGTACACTGACCAGCTGTGCACGGAAGCATACCAAGGTGAGCCAACAGTATTCTGACATGATGTACCCAGCAGCTCCATGACACGAGGTGTGTGTTGTGCTAGCTTCAACAGCAGTACCTCGGACGGACGACATAATTGAGAGAAGTCCAAGCTCGAGTACATGTGGACGCGCACATGAACATTCACCTTAATGGCTTTGCCACACCTGGGTACACATTAACATACACACCTGGATGGTGCAGCCCTTGCCAATGATGGCGCGCAGACCAATAATGGCGTTGGTGATGGTGCTGTCATGTACAAATGCGCCCTGCAAAAAAAGGCATGCCCATCTTCGTCAGACTACTCACACAATTCAGCTCAGCAATGAAGATGTCAGATACCTACAAGAGCGCCTGCTTGCAACTGGAAGAGAGTGCTAACGCTGCCTCCATGGCTGTGGCAAGGCATCTATGACTACTTGCCAACTCGGGAGGCCAACAAAGCAAAGAGAAGCAGGGCTTCCTGCACCCCCCCCCCCTTGGCGGGTATTAAAACTCAAGTTAGCACCACCTGATTTTGCTCCCTGCCACCTGGACTGGGACAATCAAGTCCAGCACATGGATGTATGTGAACAGCTGCAAGGGGCAACGGGTCGGGAGGCCGACACAAAAAGACCACCCACTGCCTCATGCGGCCTGTACTGTGTGATGTGCCTGTGTGTGGTGCACCACGGCCTGTACTGTTTGATGCGCCTGTGTGTGGTGCACCACAGCCTGTACTGCGTGATGCACCTGTGTGTGATGCATAGGGGTCGGCGTATAGCGCTATATGGAAAAATATATAGCGTTATATAGCGCTATATTCCAGGTGCTATATTCGCCGGATCTCCCCCTGCCAGCCCGAATTTCATCATCAAACTATGTCGGATGGAATATGATGTATGCACCCCTCTTACAAATTTAGAAAGGAAAATATTCATTTAGGCGCGTTCTATGGCGTCCTAGGCTCCTATATAGCGCTATATTTGGTGCACCTGGGCTACCAGTAAGGGCCAGGTGCCTCAAGTACACCATCCTCCCTGCACCCCTGCACCCCCATTTTGGCAGCTATCTACTTGGATGGGTCACC
>LFCJ01000123.1_pt1 | contig 42283 bp, 47 predicted proteins | sample 643141 | NCBI WGS metagenome assembly LFCJ01 (sample SAMN03766243, study PRJNA286221) | soda lake metagenome | biome: soda lake; feature: Kulunda steppe; material: water; isolation source: sample B1-Br-g2 brine of Lake Bitter-1 | place: Russia: Kulunda steppe | collected 2010-07
CGAAGGAAAGGACCACTTCAAGCAGTTCGTTACTAACACCTTCCTAGACCTATCCAAACGCGTCAGCTTCGCCGACAACTGGATCAAAACATTCCTCCCGGATATTCAAAAGTTATGCTGACCACTCGCGAGAGTTTCTCGAAAGCGTCAGACCGCTTCGCGGCCTGACTGTCCGAAAAACTGGCTTACGCCAGTTTTTCGATGTTCGCGACGACTTCCTCGGCGTACTCGCTGGTGGCGAGCTTCTCGGCGTCCTCGAGCTGTCGTTCGAGGTCGTACGTGACCTTGCCCGAGGAGATGGTCTCTTCGACGGCGTCGCGGACGAGATCTGCGGCGTCATCCCAGCCGATGTATTCGAGCATCATGCGACCGGAGAGGATCATCGCGGTCGGGTTGACCTTGTCCTGGCCCTCGTACTTCGGGGCGGAGCCGTGGACTGGTTCGGCCAGCAGCATGCCTTCGCCGAAGTTCGAACCGGGAGCGATGCCCAGTCCACCGATTTGTGCACCGGCGGCGTCGGACATGTAGTCTCCGTTCAGGTTCATCGTGGCGATGACCTCGTAGTCACCGGTCCGGGTAAGCAGTTGCTGGAGCATGTTGTCCGCGATGCGATCGTTGACGACGACCACGTCGTCGTCCGCCTCGCCGTCCTGTTCTTCCCAGAGGGTGTCCTCGGTGATGACCTCGTCGCCGTACTCCTCTTCTGCGACCTCGTAGCCCCAGTCGCGGAACTGCCCCTCGGTGAACTTCATGATGTTCCCCTTGTGGACGAGGGTGACGGAGTCACGGTCGTGTTCGAGGGCGTAGTCGATGGCCTCACGGACGAGTCGCTTCGTTCCGAACTCCGTGATCGGCTTGACGCCGATGCCGACGGGGCCGTCGTGGATGACGCCCGTTGCGCCCATCTCGTCTTCGACGAACTCTTTGACCTGTTCGACCTCGTCGGAGCCGGCCTCCCACTCGATGCCGGCGTAGACGTCTTCCGTGTTCTCACGGAAGGTGACCATATCCATTTCCTCGGGCGATTTGACTGGCGACGGGACGCCGTCGAGGTGGTAGGTCGGGCGAACGTTCGCGTAGAGGTCGAGTTTCTTTCGCAGAGCGACGTTCAGCGATCGGAAACCGGCACCGACGGGCGTCGTCAGTGGACCCTTGATCGCGACGCGGTGGTCTTTGATCGCTTCGACGGTCTCCTGGGGAAGGTTTTCGTCGTACTTTTCGCGGGCGGACGACCCAGCGTAGAGTCGCATCCAGCTGATGTCACGACCGGTTGCCTCCGCAGCGGCCTGGAGAACCTTCTGTGCAGCAGGGCCGACGTCACTTCCGACACCGTCACCGTAGATGATCGGGATGATCGGGTTGTCGGGCACCTCGAGTTCGTTTTCGGTACCCTCCTTCAGCGTGATCTTTTCCCCGTCTTCTGGGACCTCGATCTTGTCGTAGCTCATTTCGTCTGTACCGTGCTTCGATGGGGGTAAAAGGGCTACCATTTCCATCGATGCCAGCAAATGTTGTCCACACTTGGTCGAGTTCGGAGACGGAACATTCGACGAAATATGGGGTGTAACACCTGCTTAGCGGGATATCAGTCGCTTATATTCCCTCGTCATCGTTCGTTATCGACCGCACCGAAATCGAATACTCTCTTCTTTCGTTTCGACTCGCTGTACTGGCTACCGTCGTCGTGCGATCGGGTATGTGCTGACGTGAGTGGCTACCATCACAGGACACGCCTCTCTTCGGGCCGACTACTCCGCCGAGCGACGCAGGGACTGGCGGACCACTCCGACCCCGGTGATGACGAGGACAAAGCCAGCAGCTGCGAGCAGGAGCTGACCGCTCGTCGTCGCTACGGGCTCTTCGAGACTGATCCACAGGAGTGACAACGGCAGGCTGCCGGTGACGATCAGCGCGACCCCAATGTCGATCGGGTCCCGTTTGTCGTCGATCGCCAGCCGCCCGAGTGCGATTGCCGACATCGCTGCACAAAACACGACGAGCAGTACGACTGGCGTCATCGTCGTTGCTGTACTCAGTCCGGTATCGTAAGTCCCGGTGGTCCGCGCCGGTCGACCGTTTGCGGTCAGCGTCGCCCGGGGCGTCTGGCTGTGAGTACGACTCAGCGATCGTCTCGTTTCGCTGGCTCCGGCGGCGGTGAGTACGTCTCGTTTCGTTGACTCCGGCGGCGATGTCTTGTCACGCGCGGGTAACGTCTCAGCCGCCCACGGCAGTTCCACTGTCGAATCAGTGTGCACGGTAGTCCAGCGCGACCGCTCCTCGGGTGCTGTGGACTGTTCCTACAAGTGCCCACTCCCTCGAGGCCGATCGATTCCCCCGCCGGGTACGGCCGCGTCGCCCTCCAGGGAGTCGCTCACTGGGCACTTCGAAGACAACACTAGGGGTGTGGCGTCTCTCACGCCACCGGATACAAAACGCTCGACGGATGTAGTTGGCACGACTGTTTCACGAATGCTAGTCCCGTTACGTGTTGTTTCCACCGGAAACGGTCATTGCTCGGAACAGTCAGCCGACAGCTACTCCCAATTATATTCGACGATCGTCGTACTATAGTTTTATTATTGTCGTGACCCTCCCGTGAACTGATGCTCGAACCTCACCAGTACGCCGCGCGACAGTGTCCCGAGTGTCAGTCGACGCTCTCGAACGTCCAGGGTATCACCACCTGTTCGGACTGTCACTGGATCGACCCGCGATCGTGGCGAGCTAATCGGTGACGGTCGCCCAGCCTGCCAGTTGATGACGGTCGCCCGCCCAGCCAGAGGCGGAACCTCTTTTTGTCGACCGGTACAACCCCGTTGCATGGCCGAATCCGAGGTCGATCTGACGTCCGAGCAGTACGAGAAACACCGGGAAGCCGGCGAGATCCTCTCGCAGGTACGGGGCGAGACTGTCGATCGCGTCGAGGTCGGTGCACGCCACCTCGATGTCGCCGAGTACGCCGAGGATCGGATCCGCGAACTGGGTGGGGAGCCGGCGTTCCCCGTCAACATCTCGATCGACGAGGAGGCAGCCCACGCAACTCCGTCGATCGACGACGACTCGACGTTCGGCGAGGAGATGATCAACCTGGACATCGGTGTCCACATCGACGGCTGGCTCGCAGATACCGCTATTACCGTCGATCTGTCGGGCAATCCGGAACTCGCTGAGGCCTCCGAGCAGGCACTCGAAGCGGCGATCGAGGTCGTCGAACCGGGCGTCGAGACCGGCGAGATCGGTGCCGAAATCGAGGACGTCATCGACGGCTACGGCTTCAACCCCGTGGTCAACCTCACGGGTCACGGACTGGGTCACTGGGAGCAACACACGAGCCCAAACATTCCCAACCGCGCCGTCTCACAGGGGACGACACTCGAAGTCGGCGACGTCGTCGCGATCGAGCCGTTCGCGACTGACGGCGGCGGGAAAGTCACCGAGGGTGCAAGCGAGGAAATTTTCGCCCTCGAGCGTGAAGGCAGCGTCCGGAACCGGCAGGCACGTGACGCACTCGAGCAGATCACCGAGGAGTTCCGGACGCTCCCATTCGCGACGCGCTGGCTCGAAACCGATCGGGCCGAAATGGCACTCCGACGACTCAAGCGCAACAACATCGTCCACGGATACCCAGTGCTCAAAGAAGACGACGGCTTTCTCGTCAGTCAGAAAGAACATACACTCATCGTCACCGAAAACGGCTGTGAAGTAACGACGGAGTAGCCGGGCGACAATCAGGCGTTGTTCATTCGCTGGCTGGTTCGGTTTCCACATCGCTGGCACTCGGACACGCGGTAGGGCTCGCGGGAGAACCGTGCGTTCTCGTTTTTGAGGCTCTCGGTTTTGATCTGGATAGAAACTTCGTGAAACGTCTCGAGATCACACTCTTCACAGTGTTCGGTCATTCCGTTGAATGAGTTGTCTGTTGTTGCCATTATCGGAGTCGTAAGTGTAGTGTTCTCTTAAACCCCTCCATCATTTCGACGCACGAGGTATATAAACCGCAAGACGGAATTACTGCCGCGGTAATACAGTGTTAAGATCGTCTAATATGGTTCAAAGGCCCTTTACAGCGCGTCTTTTCGCTTACAATAACGCTCTCTGATCGGTCCATTTTCCGTACCCTCTTTTTTATAACATTCTCCACTACCGGACGAGGAGTTCCACGACGGTCGTCACTTACCTCCTGAATCTGGCACACGTACACACGGCTCATGAAAGTTTTATATTCGATGTCGATGGCGTCTTTGCTGCTTATGATGTCGACAACTGACCCACAACTCAGGGTGCCGGATGATCTCTCATCGTCACAGAGCAAGCTGGTGTATCTGGCGCTGTACGAACTCGAAGAGGCGACGGTAACCGAACTCCAACAGCGGCTCAATCTCTCCAAACTCACACTCCTGGCGGTGCTCGACTCCCTCACTGCGAAAGATCACGCCCAGCGCACAGCCACCGGTTATGCCTGCCAGTAACTTGACACCGTTTCCGGCCGTCGGTGCCGACCCAGCGGCCGACCTCCGTGTCGACTGTTACGTCCGATCGACCGTTCCCGGTCCGATCGCCACCACGATCGAGACCGTCGTCGACCGACTCCAGCGGCTCAGCGATCGCGACCGGATTGCCGGATACGAGATCACGCTCTGGCCGCCAGACCACGACCAGATCGCCGAGGCGAGCGAGACACGGATGCAGACGCGCGAGGAGCTAGTGGGCGAATTCGAGCGGTGGGCCGATCGACACGGCTATTCGCTCGCCCCGGCGTTTCGTCGGGAGACGACGCCATCGTCGCCGCTTGGCCTCGGATCGGGAGACCCCAACGAACGGGTTCGCGTTCCGCTGGTCGCGCTGGCGATCTACGAGGTCGACAGTCAGGCGGATGCTGACCGCGAGACGGGCTCTCTCTGTGGGATCGTTCCACGCACCAACCCTCACAGCGAGCGAACACACACCGTCGACGACTGGCTCTCCGCGATCGAACTGGGAGAGGCCCGTGCTCGCAGCATCTGGTCGGACGAGGTGACGGCGATCGACGGACAGCAGTAGCTGCTGACGAACACTGGCACTGGCCGGCCCCACCGCAGTCGACTGGTTTTGTGCGTTTGTGCGCCTGACTGCTGGATACTCGATCCTCCGAGCGGACAGGTGCGAAGACGACTTACCGATACGGGGATAGTCGCGACCATGGAACAGGTATTTGCGCCGTGGCGAATCGAGTGGATCAAACGCGACGACCAAAACCCCGAGATTGAAGACTGCGTCTTCTGTGAACTGCCCGACCTCGACGACGATCGGGAGCAGCTGATCGTCGCCCGCAGTGACCACGCGTTCGTCATGCTGAACAACTATCCGTACAATCCGGGTCACGCGATGGTGATCCCTCATGCACACACCGGTGAGTACGGTACGCTTGACGACGAACAACTGCTCGATCACGCTCGCCTGAAACAGCGCACCTTTGACGCTCTCGAAACGGCAATGGAGCCCGACGGGTTCAATGCCGGCCTAAACCTCGGTGAGGGCGCAGGCGGCTCGATTGGGGACCATCTCCACACGCATATCGTCCCACGCTGGAACGGCGACACCAACTTCATGCCAGTCATCGGCGACACGTCCGTGATCGTCGAAGCGCTCGACGAGACCTACGATCGGGTTCACGAGGCGTTCGCCGAACAGTCAGGAGCGACGGTCGTCGACGAGGACGCGGCAGTCGTCGTCGAACACTGTCGCAGCCACTAAACGTCAGTGCGCACCCGATCGCACAAAGACGAACGCGCGGTGGTTAGATGGGCGTCCCGAATGCGTACATCGTCTCGTGGGCCGTCACGTCGAGATCGACAAAGTCGCCGGGTTCGAGGCCGTATTCGCTCGCGTTCTGGACGATAATTTGGCGGTATGCCGAATCGCGACACTTTACTGAATCGGCAGTGCCTTCCTCCACGACGAGGACGTTCTCGCGTGTCTCGCCAACCATGTCGGCGTAGGCCTCGGCGACGAGCTCGCGTTTCACCGCGCTCATCTCCTTCGATCGTTCCTTCTTGATCGTGCCACCGAGGCCCTTCATCTTCGCGGCGTCGGTACCCGGCCGCTTCGAGAACCGGGTGACGTTGATCTTCTCCGGACGTGTCTCGCGTAGCAGGGCCATCGACTGCTCGTGATCGTGGTCGGTTTCGGTGGGGAAGCCGACGATGAAGTCCGTCGAGAGCGTCCAGTAGTCGAGGTGTGCATCGAAGGTGTCGACGACTTCGAGATACTCCTGCACCTGGTGCTGGCGGCGCATATCGCCGAGGACGTCGTTGCTTCCCGACTGAACGGGCGCGTGCAAGAAGTCGTACAGCTCTTCGTTGTCGGCGAAAACCGCGGCCAGTTCCTCGCGGATGCCGTGGACGCCCTTCGGGTTCGCCATCCCCACGCGGACGCGAAAGTCGCCGTCGATCGCACAGATCCGATCGAGCAGCCGGTGGAGTTTGCGTTCGCCCTCGTCCCAGCCGTAGACGCCGGTGTCCTGGCCGGTGATCCGGATCTCTTTTGCGCCGGCGTGGATCAGCGCGCGGGCTTTCGCGACGTTCTCCTCGATCGGTGGGGAGTCGATCTTGCCTGTCGCCTGCTTCGTGATGCAGTACGAGCAGTCGGACATACAGCCCCGGGCGATCGGGAGGATGCCGACGACGCCATCGAGAATGGGTTCGGCGTCGGGCGTCGTCGTCGGACACTCACCGTTGGTGACGGCCTCGGGGACCTCGTCCCAGTGAAGCACCTGGCCGTCGACGTCGGCCTTTGCGAACTCTTCGCCCTGGGCGAGGGCCATACAGCCCGTGATGTACAGATCGGCGGTCTCGTCGGCCAGCTCTTCGGCCCGACGGAGCATGTTCCGCTCGGTCTTCTCGACGACGGTACAGGTGTTGAGGATGGCGACGTCTGCCTCGTCCGGTCCCTCGACCTGGTGGTGGCCCGCATCGCGGAGCCGCCGCTCGATCTCACGACTCTCCCCGCGATTGGACGTACAGCCGTACGTCTCGATATGATACCGGGCCATTCGTGATCGTCGTTGTCTCTCTTCGGGTGCGGGCGGCCAAAAGCCCGACGGATCCGGACTGGACCGGTGTGTGCTGTCGACTGTCACTCGCCGATCGCCGCTCCAGCGTCGGCCGTGATCACTGCTCGGCTCGTTTGTCGTAGGCCGTTTCCCGATCGCCGTCGAGTACGAACGGTCCCTCTTCGGGCGTCCGTTTTGTCACCGCTGCGGCACGCAAGACGTAGGACGTAAGGACGGCGTACGGCGCAAGCGCGATCGTGTACGCCAGACTGATGAACACGGTCAGTGGTGTGTAGCCGAAGACGCTGACGTCGGGGAAGACGCCGGTGTCGATCGCGAGCAAGACGTACGTAATGAAGACGATGATCGGCAGGGAGACGATCAGCAGCGTCGTCGAGAGATCGGAGAGTTCGAGTTTGTAGTACAGCGTCTTGAAATACTCCCGGCTGACCATCAGCTTGTGGAGGGTGTCCATGATGTCCTCGATAACGGCTCGTTCGTCTGCCGTGAGTTCGTCGCCGTACTTCGTGAGAATCCGTCGTGACTGGTAGAGTTGCCACGACGAGTCGTAGTTCAATCCGGTGAGGAGTTCGTCCGTCGTCCCCGCAGGTACTCGGGAGAGCGTCGTCAGCACCTCCTCGGTGTTGGCCTGGATATCGGTCCGGAGTCGATCGATTTCACTGCGGTACTCCCGTCGATCGGCTCCCTCCCGAGTCGTCCCGGCGTCGAGTTGCTGGAGTTCGTCGGCGCGCTGTTTGATCGATCGGAGCACGACGGCTGTAAACTGGCCCGGCCGCGCTGGACTCACCTCGACAATACCGCTCTCTTCGATCTCGCCCTGGAACTCGATGATCGTGTCGACGCGTTCGGACTGGTTACCAAGCGACGTCAGTTCCTGGGAGATCCCCACGGCCGCGATCGAGACGACGATCGAGACAAGCAGTATGGTCCCCGAGAGGAACGTGTTGAACACCTCCTGAACCATCGTCGTCTCTCCCAGTAGCTCCTGGTACTCGATCGGTCGGAGCCCACCCATCACGAGCATGACGACGAAGACCGTCGCAAGCAGTGCAGTAGCGACCTGCTCGCGGTTACCGTCGAACAGGAGCCAGCGTTTTACCCGGTTCTCGCTGGAGCGATAGAGCCGTCTCCGCGGCGTTTCGAATCGGTCCCGAACGGACTGGAGTACTGAGTCGCCGTCAGCCATCGCGCGATGACCGACATCTCCAATGGGTAAATAGGCTACACCGGCAGTCACCGTCTCGGGGGTTAGTGTGCCGTCGCTCGGCCGGAACCGAACTCGTCCCCTGCCGACAGTCTCAGCTCCGCTCGGAGTCCTCTTCTAACCGATCGTAGTTGTCGTCGACCACGTTGACCGTCGCGATCAGCGCCCCGACGATGACGGGACCGAAAAACAATCCCATGATGCCGAAGGCGTAGATGCCACCGAGAACGCCTAAAATGATGACAGCGGGGCTGATCTCGGCGAACTGATCGACGACGATCGGCCGCAAGTAGTCGTCAGAGACACCGACGACGATGGCGCTGTAGACGGCGAGTCCGAGTGCCGCGATCGGCTCGCCGGTAACGAAGAGGTAGATCGATGCGGGGATCCAGACGAGCGGTGCGCCGATCAGCGGGATCAACGAGAGGATCACCATAATGAACGTCCAGAACGCGGCGTTTGGGATCCCGGTTACGAACAGCCCGATGCCCGCGATGACACCCTCGATGATCGCGATCAGGACGTGGCCAGCCAGCACTGCCCACATGACCTCGTTTAGTTCGCCGTAGAACTCGTCTTGAACGTCGTCCGGAAGCGGCGTCACACTCCGTATCCAGCCCATAAGCGCCTCGCCGTCTTTCAGCAGGTAGTACAGCAGAAAGATGAGAACACCGAGTCCGACCAGCGCATGTGTGAGGGCGCTGAACCAGGCGGTCGTCTGCTCGAGCAGGATCGTCCCTATCTGTTCGGCCGACTCCGCGAGTTGGGCCGCGAGATCGATCTCGATGCCAGTCTCCTCCTCGATGCGTTCCTCGACCAGTGCCAGCCGAAGCGTCTCGGGGTCGATCTCTTGGAGGAGTTCGACGACGTCGCCAGCGATCACCACTGCGACGATGACGAACGGGACGATGACGCCGACGATCGCGAGACCGACGAGTCCGAGCGCGGTGATCGTCGGCCCAATGTACTCCTCCAGTCGCGTCTGGAGCGGAAACAGGATGAACGCGATGAGGACGGCGGCGAGGACGTATTGGGCGAATGGAAGAACTAGTTGTAACGAGAGATACGCAAAGATGCCGACGAGAACCAGGAGATACCCCTTACTGAGGTTCACGACAGTGTTGTCAACGATCCGCCGAATAAAGTTGACCCCGACGTGTTCCAGCCCTCACTCGTCGTTGTTATAGTAACAACTGCAACTATTTACACACTGATCGCACAGCCGTCGTGCGATCAGGTGTGCATTGACTTGCAGTGGCTACTATAGCTGCCACACGCCTTCGAGACGCCGTCTGCCGACTCGGCATCTCGGCGTGTTCGGTTCACTGACCGACCATCCCACCCGTCACACGGACGCTCGTGTGGACACTCCGTCGATCGCCAGCCCGTAACAGGCGATCGGGTGTGCATCGACGGTCAGTGGCTAGACGGTCCGTCTCAGTTCCCACCAGTCGATTCTGCGCGTCAGTACCGTGACGGCTACGACTCCCGATCCTCGATCGAAGCGGTCGGGGCCACTCGCATGACGCTCCTGGCGGCGCGTTTCGCGTTCGATCGCGAGGCGTACCCTTCGCCGCTGTCGGCGATGATGTTACCGTTCCAGTGAACGAGCCGCCAGCGCCACTCCTCACCCCGATCTTGATACACCTCGAATCGACTGGTCCGCTTCGCCCCGGGCTGGTCGGCCTCGATCTCGTCTCCCGATCGTCCCCGCTTGGTGGCTGCCTCGGGTGGCATCACCGCGGCGGCCGGATCTTCCGCCGGCTCCCCACCGATCGAAACCGAATCGGCTCGCTTGGCGGCTGGCTCGTCGTCGAGACGCTCCGCTCGAACGCTCGATCCGTCGGGGTCGTCCCACTCGAGTTCGAGTTCGAGGGTGCCGACTGGCGATTCACCGTCGTCGTGATCGGCTTCGAGTTCGGCAACGATTCGCGCCGGGAAGTCGACTGCGAGTCGCGTGTCGGGCGTGTGGAGTTGGAGCGTACGGTCTCGTTCGAGCGCGGTTGCAATTCCCTCGACGATCGCCGCGAGGTCGGCCCGATCGAACGCCTCTTCGAGTTCGAAGGCTGGCTCTGACATACTGGCGGGTACGAGATGTGGCATGTTAGCAGTAGGGGAGTGTCCAGTCGATCGTTGTGGGGTGTCCGATCGTTCGTTGTCGGGTGTCCGATCGCTCGTCAGGGGATTTCTCCCAGCCGACTCAACTCGTCAGATGACGTCTCCCAGCCGACTCAACAGTACTCCCTGGCGCGTCCACGAGATACTGCCCCGAGAGCCCACAGCGTAGTGCCGCCGGAGTGTTTTTATTATCCGACTGTGATCGAACGGCCGTGACTTCCCGCGAGTGGCGTAGCGATCGGCGAGGGGTGTTCGAACGCGACGGCTACACCTGCTGTAACTGCAGTTCGGTCGGTGGTGTGGACGAACCGACGGCCGTCCGAACCTACCCGGTCGGCGAACTCCCGCTCGACGGCTCGGTTCATCTGAGTTCGCTCGTGACGGTTTGCGCGCGGTGTTTTGACCTCTTGCAGACATCGGACGAGGACGCTGCCGTCGACGGCAACGAACTGTTTCGGATCGTTCGGCGGGCGACCAGAACGCAGGGCGAAACAATCGCTGCAGCGGCGTCGTTCGCCGCAGACGTAACGTCGCTCCCAACTGCACTCGAGAGCGAGGCCGATCCGGCGACACCCTACCTCGACGCCCGACGCGACGTATTGCTCGCACTCGACGTCGTCGACACCCACCTCGCCCGGATCGAGCCGCCTCAGACAGGCGGCCGCGACGATCCGGTTCAGACGTCGCTCGAAGCGTTCGCGGAGGAGGCAGCGACGCTCCAGTCAGAGCTGCGGACGATCGTCGACCTGAGCGAGACGGTCGTCACGGGGCTTGGACGCTGTCACGGCTGCTTCGAGCCGTTCGCGGACGAACACTCACAGCCCGCAGAAGCCGGACCGTGTCACACCTGTCGACTCGTGCCACGGTCGCTCGAGGAGTGGCGGCGACCCAATGCGGACGGACCGATCGCGTTCGATCGATTGTTCGCGACGATCAACGACCAGCTACAGGCCAGCGGCGAGACGACCGACGCGCTCACCGATCGGGCGACGGGGGTCGCGGAGGCCCTCGCCAGCGACTGAGGCTGCGATCGGTGGTCAGAGCCACTGGGCGATCGTTGTCGCGAGCGACTCCGCCGTCAGCACGCTCCCAAGCAGCATGACGAGTGCGACGGCCAGGAACGCGAGGTTCTCTTTCCGACTGACGTCAGTATGGTAGTTCACCGCCCCGATCAACGCGAAGATCGTGATCGGAAGCGCGATTAGGCCGTTGACCGCTGGCATGATGATCGCCATCTGGACCGGCCCAAGGTTGGTGGCTGTAAGCAGCACGAACGCCGTGATCGCCGAGAGGATGATCAGGCCAACGACAGTTGCCCGGAACGCCCGATCGCCGAACTCCGTGTCTCGGCCGGTCGCCTGTGGAACCATGTAGCCGGCACCGAACAGCGTCCCGGTGGCCGACGAGAAACTCGCCAGCAGCGCCGCGAGCAAGAAGACGTACAGCGCGGAACTGCCCAGAATCGCGGCAAGCGGCTCACCCGGGCCGGTGAGCGTCGTCGTCCCCTCAGTCAGCGTGATCGCGGAGACGATCATCACGAACGCCCCCATCGTCAGCGTCGTCGTGATGCCGGCGGCGTTGTCCCGGCGGTAGGTGTTGACATCCGTCCACTCTTTGGTCGCCCCGATGCTCGACTGAATGAAGAAGTTCGGCCAGTAGACGGTCGTCCCGAGCAGGGCGATGATCGCCGTCAGATAGCCGATCTCGCTCTGAATCAGCGGCACGAGCCCCGCGGCGACATCCCCGACGGGAACGTCGAGGCCGACCAACAGCAGCCCGTAGGAGCCGAAGACGACAATCACCATCGCGGCGATCGCCCCCTCGATACGCTCGTAGACGCGCAGTTCGACGAGCGCGATGCCGACACCGCTGGCGATCAGGATCCCAACGATCACGTTGTCGAGCCCCGGCGTGAGCCACGCCAACGCCGCGCCCGCGATCGCATAGTTTGCAACCGACCACAGGCCACTCATCAGCGCCATTGCGATGACCAGTATCGATCCGCTCGGGCCGGGGAGCAAGGCGACGATGTAGTCGGTGAGCGGTTCGCGCTCGACGGCGAGCCGTGCCGACATGTCGTGGAGGGCGATGTCGACGAGAAAGGCAAGTGGCAACACCCAGAGGAGAGCGAACGCGAAGTTCGCACCGGTGTCGGCGAGAATGTATACCGAACCGGCGCCGAAGACGTTCGCCGCGAACAGCACGCCAAGACCGTACGATTCGAGGAATTCAGCAATTCCGGACTGTACCGACCCGATCTGGTAGTTCTCACTCGCCATCGAGAACCACCTCGCTACTTCGTTGGATCGCTGTCTGCTGGATGGTTGGTGTTGCCACACAGCCGCCTCACTCAGAGATCTATGAACGGGTTGGGCTTGCGTAGGCAGTTACCGGATAATTGGCTTGCAGAGACAGGGTCGACGATGGGGTGCCGTTTTGGCGAGTGCTGAAGGCGTTAGAGCATCGCTACAGCGGCAAGCGGTAGCGGCTTAATGGATCTGTGAGCGTTACTACAGTTCCGTCGCAGCTGTGAGCGCGATGTCGATCGCACGTCCCACGTTGTTTTTGGCCTTCTCCGGGAGTTCGTCGTCGTCGGTGTCAGACCCTTTCTGGGTGCCCTCGACGAGGTTGCCGTCGACGGTACAGATCGCACCTGCACGAAGCCCCTTCCGGCGAGCCAGCGAGAAGACGGCTGCGGCTTCCATCTCGACGGCGAGCAGCCCGGCTGCCTCCCAGTCCGCGACGGCGGACTCGGTTTCGGCGTAGTAGGCATCGTCGGTCGCGATCGGGCCGACGTGGACCTCCTCGTCGTTCGCCTGGGCACTCTCGACGAGCGCAGAGAGGACGTCGTACTCCGGCACGGCAGGATACTCGACTGCCTCGTACCGTTTCGAGGTCCCCTCGTTCTTCGCCGCCCCGGTCGCGACGACCATGTCCCCGATCTCGATGTCCGACTGAAGCGCCCCGGTCGTTCCCACGCGGATGACCGTCTCGACGCCGACGTTCGCCAGTTCCTCGACCGCGATCGCAGCCGACGGACAGCCGATTCCCGTCGAACAGATCGTCAGCTCTCGCCCTTTGTAGGTCGCGTTGACGAGCTTGTACTCGCGGTTCTGGGCGATCGTCTCGGCGTCGTCACAGTGGGATGCGATTCGATCGACACGACCTGGATCCCCCGGAATGAGGGCGATGTCGGCGACGTCGCCGTCGTCGACCAGTAGGTGTGGTTGTGTTGCCATACCCCCGCGTTCTGCGGGCGATGAGAAAAAGGATTCGAGGGAGATCCCAACTGTCCGACGTGTGCCGAACAGTTGCGCTGGGGTGTCCCGCCATCCCAGCCCTCACTCGGCGTCAGTTCGCGGGTGTCACTTCGATACAGTCCGCTTCGATCGTCATCCGAAACTCGGTTGTCTCGAATTCGACGACCCCGCTCGATCGGACGCCACCGCGGCAGGTGTCCGCGAAGAGGGCGTCGAGCGCTTCCGGATCGATGAAATCGTACAGTTGCGTATTGGCTGTCGTGACGTCTTCGCCGTGGTACTTGGCGAGCGCTGTCGCAGCAGCGATACTCAGTGGTTCGTCTGGGCCCGGCTCGTAGCGGATTCGACGACCGAGATCGCACCCCTTGGAGTTGCGTCCCCTTCGTGTTGTCATGTCCATGTCTCTCTCACGTCGCTGTGACGCTCTGTTTGGGTTACCAACTGCGTCGCGTATATACGTACCGTCAGACAGCACACCCTGAGAATCGCCTGTCGGAGCCGAGATTTGGTCGTATTTTTCCCATTCTCGACCGATCCGCTTATTAAAAATGGCCGGCAAGAATGACCTCTACCTCCGTCCGACTTGGTGCGCTCCGCGCACCGGCGCGAGCTGCAGTGAGCGCGCCACAGGCGTTTGCGTACTCCAGTGCATGCTCGATGTCGGCGTCGGTCAGCGTCCGTCCCCCTCCGCGATCGATCGTCGTCGCGATGAATCCTGCGGCGAAGGCGTCGCCAGCCCCGGTCGTGTCGACCGGATCGACATCGAACCCCGGATGGGAGTGCGATCCGTCGGGCGTGTGTACGACCGCTCCCTCACCGCCGCACTTGTGGACAGCGATTCGGCCACTGAACGCCGACCTGGCGTCTTCCTCGTCCAGCATCGTGCTGGCCTCGCGATCGTTCAGGAAGAGGATGTCGGCGAGCGACAGTGTCGTGCTGTAATCGCGGTCGCTAACTCGGCGGCCAGGATCGAAGCTGACGACCACTCCAGCCTCGTGTGCGGTTCTCGCGATCGCTGCGGCGGTTTCGGGTTGCTGTCCGGTGAGATGGACGTGGTCGACCGATCGGATGCGGTCTCGATCCAGATCCGCGGGCGTGACAGCCTCGTTGACGCCGTCGTTCCCGAGGATCGCAACTTCGCCGTCGTCGTCGACGAGGAGGTATTTGACGGCCGTGGCTGCATCCTCGATGACGCGAACGCCATCGAGCGAGACGCCGGCGTCTACGAGTTCGCGCTGTGCGAGGAGGCCGTTATCGTCGTCGCCGACGCTGCCGATCAGTCCGGTGTCGATATCGAATCCCGACAGGGCAGCGGCGACGTTCGCTGCGCTGCCCCCGCCCGACTGGTGCTGGGAGCGGATCGCCGACTCGCCGTCGGCTTCGGGGAGTCTGTCGACGTGGAGGGTCACATCCCAGTTGATGTGGCCGGCAGTGAGAACGGAGCCCATTTCGGTAGTATCGAACCGATGACCTCCGGTGGGAAAAATCTAGCCAAAGCGGGTTGTGGCTACCAGGTTAGATTGTACTCGCGAAGGTGGTTCGGATGGCATCTCACCGACCGCACTCAGACAGGGACCTCGCGGACCACATCAGCCGTAGTTTCTTGCCAGTGGCGGCCATACACCGCTCCATGGACGAACTCTCACTTGGCGTCCCACAGCCGTTGCTCGATCGACTTCCCGACGAAGACGGGGCCGCTGCCACGGACATGCAAGAGGCGGTCGCTGGCTGGGAACGGCGGCTGAACGCGGCGATTGCGGACACAGCGGACGATCGCGAGGCGGCAGCGATCGTTCTCGAGGCGATCGATCGCTTCGAGCAGCGCCACCAGACCTACGACGACCTCGTGCCGGAACTGCGTGCCTGGGGGCAGTCACCGATCTATGCGATCGTCTGGCGGACGTTGTACGCCGACGTGATCGCCCAGCTGTACGAACACGACGAGCTTGCAGACCACCTCGAACGGGAACGAAACCAGCAACTCGTCGCGGACGGGATCCGCCTCCAGGATCTCTAACGCCACGGCGGTGGTGACACTGGACACCGGGTACCGTGACGTCACCTCGATCGCCGTGCGAGAACACCTCTAGACGAGGTGATATGTTGCCATGACAGCCCAAGCGTTGAAATCCCCTGGATTGGTACTGGGTATCATGAACTTCACTGTCTCTCGTGATGGGACGACACTCGTGACGCTTCACGAGGGAAGCGATACGACTGCTTGCGACGCCGCGACTGCAGAACTGAGAGCGACGCTCGACGCTCTCGACGGGACCGAGCAGGTCACCAACTGGACGATCGCGGACGCCGAGGTGTACGAACACCCGACGGCTCCGTTCGACCCGTATACTATTACGGTGGCGTTCGCGGTGACCGTCACGGTCGACGCCGACGATGCCGAGGCTGCGACGACGATCGGTGCGACCGCGATCGACGAGGCGCTCGAAACCGCGGATGTCGACGCCGTCTCGTACAGCTCTGCCCCTGCGGCCTCGGCCGCCTGACACTGCCGGCACGGGTTAGAGACGAGCACCCGGCTGTACGTTTATATCGTCGGGCCACGAGAGTCAGATATGGAGATCGATCTTCGATTTTTTGCCACGTTTCGCGACGCCGTCGGAACCAAAGAGCGCACCCGCACGATCGAGGACGACGCCACAGTCGGTGACGTGCTCGAGGCGCTCGAACACGAGTACGATGGGCTCGATGGACAGCTATTGACGGCAGAGCGAGATGCGATCCGGCCGCAGCTGAGCGTCCTCAAGAACGGCCGAGACGTGGTCCACATGGCCGGGCCGGAGACCCCACTCGAAGACGGAGACGTGCTGTCGGTCTTTCCACCGGTCGCCGGCGGAGCGACGTGATGTGCGTCCCCGAACTGGTGGGCTGTACGACCCCCGGCCGATCGATGAGCTGCCTCGTCGAGTGGGACGCGAGTTTAACTGGCCGGCCACCGAACAGGATGGTATGAGTAGACGTATCGAACGTTCCTTTCGTGGCATCTCCGAGCGACTCGCCGTTCGCTATCTGACAAATCTGGGTGGGACACAGGTCGACGACGAGACCGTCGACGGTGACGACTGGTCGGCGACGATCTCCTCCGAGACCGTTGGAATCGGCCCGTCGCTCACGCTCACCGAAGTGACCGTCGTCTTCGAGGGCGACGAGCAAACGCTCGACTCGCTCGTCGAGGAGTTCGCACAGAAGGCCATGCGTGCGGGTGGCTGATGACAGCGACGCCAATCGAGGGGCAGGTGCTCGTGCTTACCGCTGCGAAAGCGAGCGTTCCACCGGCTCGGCTCCCCACGCTCGTCGACCGCATCCAGACGCGGCTGGCAGCGGACCGCGAGCACTACCGTCGCGAGTACGAACGCCTGCACAGCGGCGAGAGGGTCGATATCTTTCTCGTCGACCCTGACCACTGGCAGACGATCGGGGCAGAACTCGGATTCGACGATCGCGAACTGTCTGCAGTCCGCCGGGCACACGAGGAACAGCTGTTACGAATCGGGCGACGGCACGGGCGCGAGACGGAGTTCGAGACCGCCCTCGAGATTCGCGCCCCGCTCTGTATCGGTCGTGAGGAACTGGTCAACTGATACGGATTCGTGTCATCAATTACCGCCGATCGGCCAGGGCGGGTCGCCGATCGACGGTACCAACCGACACGAATCCGTATGACACTCCCAGCCGGAGACGACGATCGCAGCCAGGTTTCGATATTGCGAACACGTTCGGGAGATGTAATCAAGTGCGCCGGTCACAATCCATAGTATAAATAGTGTGTTTCGCCTTTGCTCAACAACGAGAAGATGGCTATCGACAAGGAAACCGAAATGACCGACGCGGAGGTCGACGAATTCCTCGGTCATCGCGAAACGGGGGTGCTGTCGCTGGCCCGAGCAGACGACCCTTACGCGATCCCGATTTCGTACGGCTTCGACGAGGAAAACCGGGTATTTTACATGCGACTGGTGTCGACGCCTGATAGCGAAAAACGGTCGTTCCTCGAATCGACTCCACTGGCCCGACTCGTCATCTACGACGAGGCTGAATCGAGTTATCAGAGCGTTATCGCCAACGGGACTCTCGAGAGTATCGAGCCCAGCGAGCTCACCCCGGATCAGATCGCTCAGTACGGTGACGCCAGACGGCCGCTGTTCGAGATCTGGGCTGAAGGAAAAGACGCGCTGGATATCGAACTCTACAAACTCGATCCCGAGACGCTCAACGGCCGCCGAATCGAAGTCGATCGTTCGGCTTAGTTACAGGTGACACGCCATATCGCCGCCCTCAGCTCGTCAGGGCGGCGAAGTCCGCCTCGGCGACGTCTGCTCCACACACTGGACAGCCGTGAGTGAGTGTCGCCTCGCGCATCGACTCGTTGACTTCGATTTCTTGTCCGCAGTCGGGGCACGTAAATTCGTATCTACTCATGACGGGAGGGTTATATGAGCTACCGGTTCTCTACAGTAAAACTGTGTCTCAACTATATATATGACCGTGGTTTGCTACCAACGGATTGTAGTTACCGAAGCGTTCTTAATGGCGGGGACGATCAGCCGTCCAGGATCGCGTCGAGAAGCTTCGTCTGAGCGGCGGCCAGATGTTCCGTGAACGTCGACCCAGAGATTCCAAGTTCGTCCGCGACGTCGCCAGCGTTTGCCCGTTTCGGATGATCGAAGTAGCCCATCTTGTGGGCTGTCTCGAGGACCTCCAGCTGGCGATCGGTCAACGAGCTTCGATCGACGAAGACGAGATTCTGGTCTGCGTGGTCCTGTTCGGACTGGAGGAGCCGCTGGACGTCCAGGTTCGCATGACGGTCCTGAAGCGCACCGATGATGGCCTGTAGCCCCTCCATATCCGGTGCGTGGAAGGTGAGAAACAACGACGAGCCGCGAGCACGAACGTCGACAAGCGGGCAGTCAAACTGCTCGATCGCATCACAGGGGCAGTCGCGTTCGGGGCCGCGCTCGAACCGGTACACCGACTGTGAGCCATACGAGAAGATTTCGGTCAGTTCGACGTCAGTGTCGAACTCGTCGGGGTACTCGTCGGCTTCGAGCATGAACTCCACGGTCATTCGCTCTGGCGCGGCTGGATCGACGCTCTTCGAGATCGACTGGGCTGTGCCACCGGCTTCGGCGGTGGCCTGGGCGACGACACAGCCTTCCGGGTCATCGATCCGGATTTCCGCACGTATTCCGGACGGCATTACCAGCTACTGGGGGAGCTGTCCCCCTAAAGCCTCCGTCTGGCCGGCGACAGCCGACCGAGAACCGCACGGTGAGAGTGCAGTCTCCCCGCTGACACGGCCGATCTTCGCACCACCATATAAAGATCCCTGTATTTATTGGGAGTTATTTGGAGGGGGTCGGGTCAGTAGTTGGGTATAGAAACCGATGTCTTCGATAAACAGCGGACTCACAAACCGTCCAGGCTGGCCAACTGAAGACGAGATCGACCCGCAGACAGTCCTGTCGGCGCTCGACGACGATGGCTGCCGTGCGATCCTCAATGCGACGACCGACGAGGCGCTGACCGCAACCGAACTCGCTGAGCAGTGTGATATCCCGACGTCGACGGCCTACCGAAAGGTCGAGAAGCTGACCGACGCTGCCCTCGTCGACGAACGCGTCCGGATCAACACCTCCGGCAAGCACGCGACCGAGTACTTCCGATCGTTCGACGATATCGTCGTCTCCGTCGGTGAGGCGGGCGTCGAGGTCGACCTGCGCCGACCGGAAGCGGCCGCCGACGCGAAGTCGCTGTCCGCTGTCGCTGGTGACTAACCCCGTCTGTCTCCGTTCGCCGTCGTTCGAGATGGGTCCCACGACGGCACGACTCTCGGTGTCCGGACATCGGTCGACACCGACCCCTCCAGATGCAATTCTATAACGCGCAGTATCGATCGAGGAGCCACTCGCTAGCGCTTACGAGCGGCTTTCGTAGGACTGTGTAACCGATCGAGACCACGAGCATGGCAGTGACGATCGTGTGGATGGTGCCGTCGAAGACGAACAGCGCGGGAAGCGCGAGCATACTCGCGAGTGCGAGATCGCCAGGTGAGCCATCGTAGCCAATCCAGTGGCGCGGGGGGAGCCAGCGGTCGTGATAGTGGCTGTACACCGCCCGGTCTGTGGTTCCGCGCCAGGGCTTGCGTTCGAGGCCGCCACCGACGTGATCCATCACGGAGTGAAGCCCCGCGGCGATCAGGAAGACGGCGAGTCCGACGGTCACGGCGGTTGGGACGAGTATCGCCACGATGCTCGCTGGAACAGCACACAGCGAGTAGTACACTGGAAAGTGCAGCGTCTTCCGGTGGTGCCACGCAACGTCGAGATCGGGGAAGAGCCCGCCGCCGATCGCTGCGACGGCGACGACCACTGCAAACTGCGGCGCGAGGAGAGCGACGATGGTGGCGAACACGAGCCCGGCGAACACGTGGGTCGTGGCCATCATATTCGCCAGCGTACGGACTGGGGTAGTATAGCGTAGTCGATCGGCCCGCTCGGTCTGCACGGCCCCTGCCGCCTTAGCCGAGGCTCTCGACCACGACGATCGCGGGCTGAGCCCCTGCCGTGCTCCCGAGATCGAGGGCGAACGCCGCAAGGATGGCGACGAGGATGGTGATCGACGGGACAGAGACGAACAGCGCGACGACAGCGGCGACTGCGGCCCGTCCGGTCGAGATGTCGTGGAACTCGGCGATTCCCGTGATCTGCAGATAGAGCCCGTAGATTCCGAGCCCGATGTTGACGACCGGAATCCACCACAGCCCGTATCGGACGATGGTCGGGAACGCGTACGCTTCGAGCGTCGTTGCCACCCCATCTGCACCGAGCAGCGACGCGATGCCGTGGGCGATCAGGGCCTCGACCAGCGCCAGGACCCAGAACAGAACGCCGAGCAATAAGAACGCAGCCAGTCCGATCGCGGCCTCACCCGGTGTCGAGATGTTCGCTACTGTCGATAGCAGCGCAAGCGGGAGCATCACGACGACAAACGAGAGTAGCATGAACGCGATCGAGTAGCCGATCCCGTGGCTCTCGTCGTACTCTGCGAAGAACGTTCCCGGATCCCGAAGCATATACCCGTTGATACCTTTCCACTGTGTTACAAATCCCATACCATTTGATATAAAGTAGGATAATAAATATTTGTTGTAACCGAAAGGCTAGTTGAAACTCCGCTTCGAGCGAAGAATAGAACGGATCGAACGCGATCGGCGATCAGTCGTCAGACGGTGCCGCCGCACCACCGTCGTCGGCGCTGATACCTGTTCCGGGACCGATCTCGATCGCAAGCTCGTCGAGTTTCTCGTCGGGCACGACGCCATCGACCCAGCCGCGGTAGTCGTAGTACTCTTCTTTCATCTCCTCGAGTTCGCAGTACTCGCCCTCGCTTGCACCCTGCCCAGGGATGCCGTCTTCGAGGAACCGGTCTGGCAGCGAGTCGTCGTCGCCGTCGAAGCCGGCGAGGTTGTTGTAGTAGCGTTCGAGGTTGTAGACGCGCTCGCCGGCTTCCATCAGCTCGTCTTCGGTGACGTCGAGCCCGGTCATCCCGTTGTACTGGAGGACGTACTCCTCGATACCTTCGGCGAAGGCGTTGAACTTGCAGATATCGAAGGAGTCACTGATTGCGTGGAGGTCCTGGAACTGGGCGGTGAGTTCGCCCTTGCCTTCGTACTCGTAGGGATCGACCTTCTCCGGAATGCCGAGGATCTCCGCAGCCGGCGTGTAGCCACGCAGGTGACAGGCCCCGCGGTTCGAGGTGGCGTAGCCGATTCCCATCCCCTTCATACAGCGGGGATCGTAGGCCGGAATCGTCTGTCCTTTGACCGCCAGCGAGTTGTCGTGGGCTTCTCGCTTTTCGGCGACGCGACGTGGCCCTTCCGCCAGCAGGTCCGCGAGGTCGTCCTCGCGGTGGGCGATCTGCTCGATCATCTCGATCATGGTCTCGCTGTCGCCCCAGTCGAGTTCGCCGATGCCGTCGAGTTTGCCCTCTTCGGTCATCTCCATGGCCATCGCCATCATGTTGCCCGTCTCGATCGTGTCGATGCCCATGTCGTTGCAGCGATCGATCATGAGGGCGATGTCGTCGCGCTCGGTGTGGCCGGAGTTGGGGCCGAGTGCGAACGCCGACTCGTACTCGAAAGACTCCATCCGGACGTTCATCTCCTCGCCTTTGTGCATCGTCTGGACCTCGACTTCCTTCTTGCAGGCGACCGGACAGGAGTGACAGGTCGGTTCGTTGACGAGGATGTTCTCCCGGACGTTCTCTCCGGAGATCTCCTCGGCGTCGAGCGTCGCCGCCTCTGCGTCGCGCATGCTTCGCGTCGAGGTGTATTTGGCGTTGCGCGTCGGCAGGCCGTCCATCTCCTCGGTGATGTTCATCAGGACGTTCGTCCCGAACTGGGAGAGGCCGCCTTCGTTGGGTGCGGTAACATCCGACTCCTGGATTGCCCGCATCGCTTGCTGGTGGCCCTCCTTGAACGTTTCCGGATCAGCGGGCTTGGGCATCTTCGTCGAGGATTTGACGACGACTGCTTTGAGCTTTTTCGACCCCATCACACAGCCCGTGCCGCCCCGTCCCGAGGCCCGATCGTCCTCGTTGACGATACAGGCGTACGTGACCTCGTTCTCGCCACCGGGGCCGATCCCCATGATGCTCAGATTCTTTCCGTAGGAGCCTTCGACTTCTTCCTCGATCGCGTCACGGGTTTCGTGGAACCCTTTGCCCCAGAGGTGAGAGGCATCTCGAAGTTCGACTTCTCCGTCCTCGACGACGGCGTAGACGGGCTCTTCAGCCTGCCCTTCGATCAGCAGGCCGTCGAAGCCAGCCCATTTTAACCGCGCACCGGACCAGCCGCCGTGGTGACTGTCGGTGACGGTCCCGGTCAGCGGCGACTTCGTACAGACGGCGATCCGGCCGCTCATCGTCACCTGCGTTCCCGACAGTGGGCCGTTCATGAACGCAAGCAGGTTGTCCGGGCCGAGCGGGTCGACGTCCGGCCCCTGCTCGAAGACGTACTTCACTCCGAGTCCGCGCGCGCCGATATATTTCTTCGCATCCTCGTCGTCGATCGATTCGTATGCCACCTCCTCGTCCGAGAGGTCGATTCTGGCGACGTTGTCCTGAAAACCACCGAGTTCAGTCATTGGTATGGTCTATCATTAACATCCACCCGAGATGTGTTAGTTGTTTGCAAATATTATTGGTTATTGATACGTAACTCGGGCTATACGACGGAGAAAACACTCACTGCTCCCGTTTCGAAGAACAGGGCGATGGTGTCGGAACCGATCGAGCAGCCGTCGAAACCGATCGGAAGTTAGTCGTCCGCTGGTTCTGCGTCGGCTGGCTCGATCCCGACCTCGATCTCCGCGGCGGCAGCTTTGTACTCTGGAATCTTTGCTCGCTCGTCGAGGACATCGTTGGTGAGTTTGTTGGCGGAGGCGGCGGCAAAGTGTGGCGTCGTCCAGACGACACCCTCTTTCGTATCCTCGGTTACCTGCGCTTCGACGGTAATTTCGCCGCGACGAGACCGTAGACGGACGGCGTCGCCGTCTTCAATCCCATACCGATCGGCGTCAGCCGGATGGACGTCGACGAAGTTCTCTGGGGTCTGCCTGTTGAGCGTCGGGGATCGGCGGCTCATCGTGCCCGTGTTGTAGTGTTCTTCCAGCCGTGCCGTCGTGAGGATCAGCGGGTACTCCTCGTCCGGCGTTTCTTTCGGTGGCTGGTGGGTGACGCCGATAATTCGTCCAAGACCGTTCTCGGTATCGAACGAGTCCTGGTAGAGGAACTGGTCGCCCTCGTCGCCGGGCTCGTAGCACGGCCACTGGATCCCCTCCTCGCCGAGTCGATCGTACGTCATCCCGTGGTAGCTCGGGCAGACCTGCCGGAGCTCTTCGAAGACCGCCTCGACGTCCTCGAAGCGGAATTCGCCGCCGGACTCCGTCCGGCTACTCGAGGAACTCTGTTCCTCGCTCTCACCGAACAACCGGCTCCCGACCTCCATCAGAATGTCGAGGTCGTGTTTCGTGTTCTCGTGAACTTTATCGACGCCGCGCATTTGCTGGACGCGCCGATCGGTGTTCGTCACCGTCCCATCGCGTTCGGCCCAGGTCGTCGCCGGGAGGACCACGTCGGCGTACCTCGCGGTCTCGGTCATGAAGATATCCTGGACGACCATGAACTCGAGGTCCTGGATCCGTTCTCTGACCACGTTGCTGTCGGGTTCGGACATCACGGGATTCTCGCCCATCACGTACAGCCCGTGGACGGACTCACCGAACTCGTGGGAGAGTTCGACGTTGGTCAGGCCGGGCTCGTCGGGAATCTCGAACCCCCAGACGTCTTCGACGGATTCGCGGGCCTCGTCGTCGTCGACGAGCTGATAGCCAGGCAGAACGTTCGGCATCGCGCCGACGTCACAGGTCCCCTGGACGTTGTTCTGGCCGCGCAGCGGATTGACGCCCGTCCCGGGTCGACCGAGATTGCCAGTGATCAGTGCGAGGTTGATCTCGTTTTGGACGTTGTCGACCCCACAGGTGTGCTGGCTCATCCCCATCCCGGTGAAGATCGCCGCGTTGTTCGCCATGGCGTACTTCTCGGCGGCGAGTTCGATATCTTCCAGTGGGACGCCACACTCCTCGGCTGCCGCTTCTTTGTCGAAGTCTTCGAGCGTCTCTGTTAGATGCTCGAACCCCTCCGTCCGCTGTTCGATGAACTCCTCGTCGATCCATCCCTTCTCTGGTTCCTCCTCGTGACGATCGAGTATCGTCTTGAGGACGATGTTCAACAGCGGGATATCCGTCCCTGGATTCAACTGAAGATGCTGGTGGCGATCGGTCTCGGTGATCTGGAACGATCGAGTCGTCTTGTTCGCGTGGGGATCGACCTGGATGACGGTTGCGCCCTCGAGGACGGCCTGACGGAAGTACTGGCTGTTCGCGATCGGATGCTGTTCGCCAGGATTTGCCCCCTGGATCCAGAACACGTCGGCTGCTTCTTCGAGGTCAGCCATGCTGTTGGTCATCGCCCCTGCACCGAGGCTGGTCCGTAGCGCCCAGACTGTCGAAGCGTGGCACATCCGCGTGCAGTTGTCGACGTTGTTGGTGCCGTAGCACCGGGCGAGTTTCTGGAGGAGGTAGTTCTCCTCGTTCATCGTCTTTGAGGAACCGAAAAAGCCCATCGCGTCGGGCTCGTACTCCTCGCGGATTCGACTCATTTCGTCGACGATCAGGTCGTACGCTTCCTCCCAACTCGCCTCGCGGAACTCGCCGTCTTCCCTGATCAGCGGGTCTGTGAGCCGGTCTTCGTGGTCGACGACTTCGGTCGCCGCGCCACCTTTGATGCAGATGCGGCCCTCGTTTACCGGAGCGTCTCCCCACGGCATGAATTGGACGTCACCGGGCGTCTCGCCCTGCTTGACCTGGATGCCACAGCCGACGCCACAGTACGGACAGATCGTCTTGACGGTATCTTGCTTGTCACTGGACATTGTTATGATTTTTTAGATGTAGGTTGCAGCGCGAACTGGTATTTCCATGATCTTTCCCTACGTTCATGAGTGTTTCTAGTAGTTGCACTGTTGAACAATCACGCGTGCTGTCAGACGCTCTCGAAACCGAGGACAATGCTCACAGTGTCAGACGTTGCACGCTTACATATCGATGACACTGACCCGATCGCTCGTGATCTCGAAGGCCAAGGAGTACCGCGAACACGAACCGCTCTACCCCGTCGAACAGGAGTCGATCGAGACGCTCCCGGCGGCGTTCCGTGCAGGCGAGTTCGGCTGGCGGGATGTCGAGTGGGTGATCAGATGGACTGGCAGACGATTTCTCGGCGCGATTCCGAACGCTACGCGCCGGAAGCGAGAGACAGCGTTCGATCGAAACAGCTTCGAGGAGGTCCGGGACGCCATCGTCGCTGCCACGAAGGCTCCCGACCCGGCCGATCGGATCGATCAGCTGACAGCTCTCGAAGGCGTCGACGTTCCGGTCGCCTCGGCCATTCTGCTGTTCGTTGATCCGGATACGTGTATCGTCATCGGTGAACGCGAGTGGACAGTACTGTTCGAGCACGGACATCTCGACGACCCATACCCGGAGCCGCCGTCACGGTCGAACTACGAGACCTATCTCGATACCTGCCGATCGCTCACCGATCAACTCGACTGTGACATGTGGACGCTCTACCGGGCGTGCTGGCGGCTGTGGGACGAGTGATCTATGCACGCTCACTGTCACGGCTGGTCGACTGGCTCTCCAGCGTGGATCGTAAACTCACCCTCGAATCCCATGCGAGCGATCGCACGCGTTCCGAGGTCGAGCGATCGCAGGTCAACAGCCCGATCGTGTGTCCCGAATGTCACTGACACGTCCGTGCTCAACGGTGCTGCCCCGAGTTGGCCGTCGAGTGTCAACGGCTGGCGGTAGATCGTCCCCTCGTCCGTCGTGTAGCTTCGGGTCGAAACCGTTCCAGAAACCGTCCGGGGGCGCTTGATTTCGATCGAACAGATGTGGTCGCCGTCGCTGGTGACGGTCGTCGTTCGTCGTCGGCCGTCGTCTCTCAACTCGATTTCCGCAATCGACTTCGGGTACCCCCACCCCTCGACCCCGAGGGCCCGGGCAGGCTCGGTCGTTACCGGAAGCAGCCAGACGTACGCGCCGACCTCGCTCGTGAGGGGCACAGAGAGTGGTGGGGTTCCAGTACCGGGTGTTGCCGGAACCAGGACGCCAAACTCCGCGTAGGGATCGATCGCTCCGTCGCCGATCCGCTCGTACTCCACGCAGAGGAACGTTATTGCGGCGCGGGACGGCGTCACACGAACTGGTGCCAGTCCCGACGGCAGGAGATCCCGGACTGAGTCGATCGCGGCCGGAAGCGTTGCGCCGACGATCGTCGCGTCGGTCGACAGCGGCAGGGAAACGGTGTGCCCTGTCGAGAGAGTACGCGACGAGTCCGATCGGTCGTCAGCAGATCGGTCGGAAACGGGCTCAGACCCCGAGCCATCGCCGGTTGCTGTGACAGAAGCGGGCTCCGTGGACAATCGACCGCGGTCACGGGCGAGTGCCGCGTGGAGGCTGCGTGCCGTGATGCTCGCCTGGCCGAACAGCCGTCGCATTGGATCCAGTACCGACGCTGGAAGCCACTGGCTCCATCGCACGAACTGCGCGGGCGCGCCGACAGGGTACCGGGCTTTTGGGGTCGAGGTCGTCGCCGCGTGAACGATGGTCTCGGCGACGGCATCGGGCGTGGTTGCCAGCGGGCCGCCATCGAGCGCCCAGCCGTCTTCGAGTGCCGCGTACGTGGGTGCGTAGCTCGCGGTCCGATCGCGGTCGGCGAGCGTCTCAGTCGCTTCCGCGGCAAATTCGGTATCGACCCATGCCGCTTCGACGAGGCTGACGTCGACGCCCGGAACGTCACGAAGCTCCATCCGGAGCGCATCGGTGAGCGACTCGGCTGCGGCTTTCCCCGCAGAGTACACGCCGAGACCGGGATATGCAGCGCGGCCGAGAACGCTGGAGACGGTGACGATTCGCCCGCGTCCGTTCTCGCGCATGATCGGCACCACAAGCTGGACGAGTTGCTGAACGCCGTAAACGAGAACGTCGAACTCCCGTTTCGTCTCCTCGATCGGAACGTCTTCGACCACCCCCGGGACGGCGTAGCCGGCGTTGTTCACCAGGACGTCGATCCGCCCTGTCTCCGCGACGATCCGATCGACCACGGTCTGACACTGCTCGGCGTCGGTGACGTCGAGTGCAAGCGTCCGACAGCGCGTGGCGACCGATTCTGGCAGCGGGGTCTCGATATCCGTCGCGTACACCAACCAGCCCCGGTTGGCGAACATCGTCGCCGTCGCTTTGCCGATGCCGGAGCCAGCACCGGTGACGAGGACGACGGGACCGTCGTCCCCGTGTGACGACCTGTCGGCTACTTCGCTCATACCGTTCACAGAACTGTCGGTCACAATAACCGTTCGGACGGCTCCCACGACGGACGAACAGCCACCGTACTCTGTGGAATCCATTCGGTCGTTGCGGCTACCGCAGTCAGAGGAGCAAAGCGACGATCGCGAGGATGATGAAAATCAACACGAAGATGCGCGCGATTTCCATCGAAATACCGGCGACGCCACGAGCACCGACTGCGGCGGCGACGACTGCGAGGATAAAGAAAATCACCGCCCAGTACAGGAACTCGCCGCCGACCTGTAACGGAGCACCTGCAAGTTCGAGCATGCCCCCGGCTGCCACGTCGGGCCATATAAATAGGGACTACCGTCCGCTTCTCTAAGAGGTGACTACAGACGAGTAAGCGCCCCTTCAATCGGGTCCGATACTAGCAAACGACTGCCCCGTGGCTGTGTGAGGAGACCGAACGGCCAGAAGCTCTGGTCAGTCGTCTCCGAAAAACGCTCGACAGAGCTTCTCTTCTGCCGTTCGCAAGTGTTCGTGGAAGGTCGGTCGGGAGACACCCATCGACTGGGCCAACTCCTCGCCGGTCGTCGGTCGGGGCCACTCGAAGTAGCCGCCGAGATAGGCTCGCTGTAACGCACCGAACTGCCGATCGGTGAGGGCTTCTTCGAGTCGTGCCGCGAACTCCTGGTGGGTCTCGGCGTCGCGTTCGCGCTGCTGGAACGAGATCACGTCCGTCCCCTCGTACCGATCCTCGACGGCCTCGACGACCGATCGCACGTCGGCCGATCGCGGAATCTCGAGTGTTAGCCGGGCGCTCCCGCCTTCGCTTTCGATCGCTTGCGTCCGGACGCCCCGGTCGGAGAGCCAGGCGACGAGGTCGTCGTCGCCAGTCAACTCGATCAGACACGTGTCGGCCTCGTCGCGCTCGACGAGGACGGAAAGGTCGATTCCAGGATGCTCGTCGGCGGCTGCGGCGAGTTCCGCGCCACTGGCGCCGGTCGCGGTGAACAGCGATGCCGTCTCGTCGCCGGTGTGGTGGACCGATCGGCGGTACTCGAGGTGGCAGTCGGTTTCCGTCGAGAGCGCGACAGGGGCGACCGCCGGATCAGTGAGTTCGAGATCGACGGCGACGACCGCGTCGGTGGCGAGCATCCGACTCGTTTCGCGTGCGTTGACCCCGCTTGCGACGGCACGCGCCAGCGCCGAGAGAATAACTGCTTCGCGATCGTCGATGCGACGATCGTGGTCCGTACAGACCGTCAACACCCCGTACTCGATGCCGTTGTACGTCAGCGGAAACGCAGCGTGGGTCGTTCCGCCGGATGATTCCACGGTGACCTCGTTTGCCGCAAGCGTGTTGGCAGCCGGATGATCGTCGTCCGCCGCCAGGTCGTCCGGATCGACGCCCGCCCGCGATCGCACGTCGATCGTCCCGATTGCCGGATTTCGTTCGCCGATCCAGGCCCCGTCGTAGGCGTCCTCGGCGGCGATCCGGGCACAGACTGCGTCCTCGAGCTCCGATCGAGACTGCGAGCCTGCGACAACGTCCATGATATCCTGGATCACTCCTTCCACTCGCTCGAGGATGTACTCGAGTTCCTCGGTCCGGCGCTCGAGTGCGAGTTCGGCCTCCTTGCGTGCCGTCACGTCGTTCTGGAAGCCGACGTAGTTTACGACCTCGCCCGCGTCGTTGCGGACGGGAGCCAACGTAACCTCGTTCCAGAACTCACTGCCGTCCTTGCGGTAGTTCTTGAGTTCGACGGTGACTGGGTAGTCGCCCTCGATCGCGGCCCGCATCTCGGCGATCGCGTCGGGGTCGGACTCCTCGCCTTGCAGGAGTCGGCAGTTCCGGCCGACCACCTCGTCGAAGCTGTAGCCGGTCAGTTCCTCGTAGGCGTCGTTGATATAGACGAGCGGGTTGTCGGGTCGATCGGGATCGGAGATCGAGATCCCGACTGGTGCCTCGTTGATCGCCCGGTCTTTGATGATACGATCGTCGGCCGGTTTTTCGTCTTCGTTCGTGGCCTCGAACGTGATCGTCGCTCCCCTGTCACCGCGGTGAACGCGGGCATCGAACTGATCGTGGGTCAGCGTGACGTCTCGGGCGGTCCCGACGGTCGTCTCAGTGATCGCCGTCTCGAGTGTCTCCCAGTGTGGTGCCAGCGCCGTCGCTGCGTCCCACTGGTGGGTGTCGTCCTCGTCGGCTGTCTGGAGGTCGAACGTCTCCCGAGCCGCCGCGTTCGCGTACGTCACCGTCCCACTGGCGATGGCCACGACGGGGTCGACGACGTGTGCGAGGGCAGTCGCTGGTGATGTAGCAGCCCTATCACCTCCTGCGTCGACAGTGTCCATGAACCTACATAGGAAGGGAGGCCCTAAGAAGTATGGTGGTTCAACCGACGAACGTGCCGGGGACTGCCACCCCCCAAACAGCGATACTCTTCTGTCGGCAACGACGGCGGCTAGCGTGCCACCAGCTCCGGCAGTCGCGTTCAACACCAGTTCGATCCGCACTGAGAACGGTATCAATGGTGTGACGACGTGTTCGAGTGCCCGCCATTGGTCTCCACACCGACTCGATCGAGACCAGACGAAGCCGCTTTACGCCCCGGGACGCTTGCTTCGCACAATGAGTAAACCGACGCCAGAGGTCTACGAAGAGGGCAAGGGCATGGACGCCCACAATCAGGTGATGCGGGAGATCCGCTCGCGAAAGGAGGCGAGCTACGATCCCCACGAACCCACTCGCGTCTGGCTCGACGAGGACAACACGCCGACTGGCGTCAAACAGAGCCTGACGATCATTCTCAACACTGGCGGCTGCCGGTGGGCTCGCGCCGGCGGCTGTACGATGTGTGGCTACGTTGCCGAAAGCGTCGACGGCGGCTCCGTCGCCCACGAGGCCCTGATGGACCAGATCGATGTCTGTCTCGCCCACGAAGAAGCCAACGGTGACGAACCCGCCGAACTGATCAAAATCTACACTTCTGGCTCCTTCCTCGACGAGCGCGAAGTCGGCGCCGAAACCCGCCGGGCGATCGCCGACACCTTCGCTGACCGCGAGCGAATCGTCGTCGAATCGCTCCCGGATTTCGTCGATCGGGAGAAGATCGGCGACTTCACCCAGCATGGGATCGACACGGACGTCGCGATCGGCCTCGAAACGGCGACCGACCGCGTCCGTCACGACTGCGTGAACAAGTACTTCGACTTTGCGGACTTCGAGGACGCCTGCGCCGAGGCCGCCGTCGCCGACGAGGAGGCAGGCAGCGACGTCGATGCCGGCATCAAGGCCTACCTGCTGATGAAGCCACCCTTCCTGACCGAGTCCGAGGCCGTCGCAGATATGATCGCCTCGATCGAGCGCTGTGCCGACGTTACAGGCTGTCATACGGTTTCGATGAACCCGTGTAACGTCCAGCGGTATACGATGGTCGACGAGCTCTATTTCAACGACGGCTACCGACCGCCGTGGCTCTGGTCGGTCGCCCACGTCCTCGCAGAGACTGCCGACGTCGACGCGATCGTCGTCTCCGATCCCGTCGGCCACGGCTCCGATCGTGGCGCTCACAACTGCCAGGAGTGTGACGACCTCGTCCAGAAGGCGATCAAAGACTTCGATCTGCGACAGGACCCGTCCGTCTTCGAGCAGGTTTCCTGTGAGTGTGAGCTGACGTGGGAGACCGTAATGGAGCGCGAACGGGGGTTCAACCAGCCACTGACGCGGTAAGTCCCTCTCACGGGCCGCCCGATCGCGCCCCCGAGTCACACTGTGTCGTCGACCTAACTCGAACCCGTCGCTGTTCTTCTCGACTGTCTGCAACGGGCTCGTGCGCCACCCAAAATCAGCCTCCGTATTTTACAGTCCGCCCGACCGCGTCCACCCCACTCGATTACGTCCACGCCCCATTCGATCGCGTCCGCGTCCCACTCGATCGAACCGAGTGTGTCCACGGTCCTGAATCGACTGCCCGTGGATACCGAAGCGACTGCCGCGACGACGGTCGTGATCGTCGTTACGCGGACTCGAAGCCCCGGAGCACGCCCTGACCGTCCGTCTGACCGACGTCCGGGAGCGTCGCCCGTTCCGGATGTGGCATCAACACGGCGACGGAGTCACGCTCGCCGAGGACGCCCGCGACGTTGTGTTTCGAGCCGTTCGGATTCGCGGCCGGGTCGACCTCCCCGTCTTCGTCACAGTACCGGAAGAGCACCCGATCGTCGTCCTCGAGTTCGGCAAGTCGATCGTCGTCGATCTCGTAGCGCCCCTCGCCGTGGGCGATCGGGACCTCGATGACCTCGCCTTCCTCGTAGGCGGCCGTCCAGGGCGTATCCGCGCGCTCGACGCGAAGGAAAACGTGTTCACACTGGAACCGGGCGCTTCGGTTCGTGGTGAACGCACCCTCAGTCAACTCCGACTCGCAGCCGATCTGGGCACCGTTGCAGACCCCAAGAACGGGCACGCCGTCGGCTGCGGCTTCGCGGACCTCTTCCATGATCGGCGATCGGGCGGCCATCGCTCCCGCTCGCAAGTAGTCACCGTAGGAGAAGCCGCCAGGAAGGACGATTCCCGTCGTCTCTGCGGGCAGGCCATCCTCGTGCCAGACGATTTCGGCGTCGATATCGAGATACTGGAGTGCGCGTTCGGCGTCGCGGTCACAGTTCGAGCCGCCGAACCTGATGATCGAAACGGTCATTTACCGGTCGTCGACCTCCACGTCGTAGTCGTGGATGGTCGGGTTCGCGAGCAGCCGCTCTGCCATCTCGCTTGCACGTTCGTGGGCGTCCTCCGGAGAGTTCGCATCGAGGTCGACCTCGAACCGATCGGCCGACCGAAGCCCCTCGAGCTCGAAACCGAGCCGCTCTAAGGCCTGCTTCGTGGTTTCGGCCTCCGGGTCCAGAACGCCGTGTTTGAGTCGAACCGTCACCGTCGCGGTGTAGGCAGTCATTACGCTATACCCCGTATCCGTGCTCAAAAACGCTTTCGACTTTTTTGTGTGATGCACGTTTATGGATATCCGACCGGCGACAACCGCGGATATCCCCTTGACAGGGTGGCTGTCGGCCACAGAGGCAGTTCGACGATGACCGACTCCAGTCCGTGACGACGAGACCCCGGGCAAATCTTGCGTGGGCTCTGCTGCAGGCGTCTCTTCGACTGCTATGTACAACTTGGGGGCCACCGACGGCTACTCGACCACGAAAGTGGTCGTTCTCGGCGACGAGGATTTCATAGCGCTCGTGTCACGATGACCGTGCCGTTGGCATGCACCGTGATCGAGTGCACACCGAGCCGGAACGACACCTGGCCGTCGTTTCGACTAACGCTCTCGTTTGCGGGTTCGAAGATCGTCTCGAGACTGTCGGGATCGATGTGGTTGTAGAGTCGGTCGAGCGTTCGTTGCTCCGTTCCTGAGAGGGTTTCGATAGTCGAGACGATGGTTCGAGACAGCGACGTCTCACCTTCCCAATCGTGACTGATGACCGCTGTCTCCGTCTCGAGGTCGATCCCAGTTTCGTCGTGGTTCGGTCGTGATATCGTCATTGTGGTTTCCGTTTGGAAATCGTCACGTGCTGTGACGTACTGTCCCTCCACAGTGAATAGCATAAAACCCTGTCAGAAATCTTGCAGATGCTTGTGTGACGAAATAAACATAATCGGGACACGTAACCGGTGCTGTTTCACGCCAGTTGTCGGACAGTGATCAGTGCCAGAGCGTCAGACAATGATATAATTTCTGATAGGATTGTCGTTCTGCGTGCCTCTGCACGTAGCAGGCACCGATCTCGGTGGCCGTTAGCAGGTACGATCTCGGTGGCCATTTGCGGGTGCCGGCCACGGTAGTCGTTAACAGGAACTAATCGCGACAACCGGTTCACCGAGCTACCACTGCACACCGATCGGCAATCGCGTGCGTGATCCGGTCTGCGCTTCGCCGGGCACCGGCTACGTTCCCGGCGAACGGACCGACTGCCGAGGCCGCCAGCGCACCGGTCACGAATATCGGCGAGCCGGTTCCGGACCGCCGCTGCCAGGCGAGCGTTTCGTCATCGAGCACCGGCAGTCCTCGATACCCACGCTCGAGGCCGAGTGTGGCTGCGATTCGTCCGACGAACGGATGCTCGAAGACGGGTTCGAATCCGGTCGCAAGCGCGACGCGATCGGCGGAACAACAGCCTGCGTTCGGACTGAGCAGTCGCACCTGGCCGTCGACGACCCGTGCCGATTCGACGTCACCGTGTCGGATCGACAGGCGACCGTCGTTCGTCGCGGCCTCGACTCGATCGAACAGTCTCGGTGGGATCGTGCCGTCGTTTCGCGCATCACGAATCGTGTCGAGACGCTCACGTGACCCCGCTGGATATCGGTGGAGCTGTCGCTCGATATGATTCCAGTTGATCCAGCGCGGGTCCGCCTCGATCGTCGCCTCCTCGAGTTCGTGTCGCGCGAGCAGCGTGACCCGCTCGCGCTCGGCGAGACAGGTTGCCAGCTGTGCTGCGGTGATTCCGCCGCCAACGACGATCGTCTCGTCAGCGGGCTCGTCGGAGTCGAACCCGTCCCAGACGTGGCTGATAGCGTCGATTCCCTCGGCCCACTCGGGGATGCGATACCGGCCACCGTGGCCGATCGCAAGCACACAGTTGCGCGTTCGGATGCGGCCGTCGGTCGTCTCGAGGACGAGGCTCCCTCCGGGACCGTCCGACTCACGGATCGCCTCGACAGCTGTCTGGCGATGGAGCGCCGCCAGCTCGCGTCTGTCGATGACGTACTCGGCATGGTCGAGAAACAGCGACAGTGAGGGCCGCCGTGGGTAGCCAGGTGTCGGGAGCAGTTCGTCCGCTCGGTCGCGACTCTCTGCGAACGTCTCGAGGCCGAACGGTTCAGTGCCGACGTGGTTGACGAACGTCGATCGCAGCTCGTCCATCTCACAGGCCCGAGCCTTTCGACGAAACGACGCGAGGAGCCGATCGTGTGGATCGACCACCAGGACGTCCTCTCGATCGAGTGCGGTCTCGTCGAGCAGCCGCTGGAGGAGCGACGTCCCGTGAATTCCACCGCCGACAATGACGCACGTACGCATACAGCCGAGAGGACGGGGCGTTATTACTTTACTCCTTTGTATTAATAATACTGGACAACGCTGTGGGTTTCGTTGTTATACATGGGAAACGCGCGTTGGTATCGGCCAGTGGTGTGTTCGACGGCGACTGCGTAGTGGTGCAGCGAGGTTATTAAACTTAATAAGCCAGATAATAACTTCTATCACCCACCAGCGTATGTTGTTAACTGATGACCGACGACTCGATTCCAGTGACCGTCCTGTCCGGAACGCTCGGTGCCGGGAAGACGACCGTCCTGAACCACGTGCTCAACGAGGCCGACGATCGCGAGCTGGCCGTGCTTGTCAACGATATGGGCTCGGTCAACGTCGACGCCGAGTCCGTTGCCGAATCCTCCGATATTACCGACGAGGACGAGGAGTTGATCGAACTCTCGAACGGCTGTATCTGCTGTGAGCTTCGCGGCGACCTGCTCGACGCGATCGGCGAACTCTCCCGTAAGCGCGAGCAGCCATTCGACGGGATCGTCGTCGAATCGACGGGCGTTGCCGAACCGTTGCCCGTCGCCCAGACGCTCACACTCGGGTTCGACCAGTCCGACCTCGATCCGACCGAGTTTTACGAGGAGACCGGCATCGAACCGCTCGACGGCTGCCATCTCGATACGACCGTCACTGTCGTCGACGCCCACCAGTTCCAGACGGCGATGGAATCCGACGAAATTCTCGACGACGACGGCACGGAGAAACACCTCGGCGATCTGCTCGTCGAGCAGGTCGAGTTCTGTGATGTCCTCCTGTTGAACAAGTGCGACCTCGTCGACGAGCCGACGCTCGACGAGATCGAATCCACGCTAGAGGTACTCCAGCCACGCGCAGAGATTCGCCGAACCGAACACGGCGAGATCGACCCCGAGACGATCATCGACACCGGTCGGTTCGACTTCGAGGCGGCCAGCCGATCGGCTGGCTGGATCAAAGAACTTCAGGAGCCACACGAATCCGCCGAGGAGGAACACGGCGTCACCTCGTTCGTCTTCGAGTCGCGCCGACCGTTCCACCCCGAACGGTTTGCCGAGCTGCTCGATCAGTTCCCCGACGAGGTCGTCCGTGCGAAAGGCCACTTCTGGATCGCGAGCCGTGAGGACGAGGCGCTGACGGTGAACGTCGCCGGGCAGTCGATCCGGATCGGTCCCGGCGGCCAGTGGATCGACTCGTTATCCCCCGAAGAGCGGCGTGCACAGCTCGACGACGATCCAGAGCTCGAAGCTGTCTGGCACGACCGCTGGGGCGACCGAAACAACCGACTGGTCCTGATCGGGACGGAGATGGATCACGAATCGCTTCGGGCAGCCCTCGCGGACTGTCTGCTCGAGGGCGACCTTCCCGAGGATCCCTCGACGTATGACGACCGATTCCCGGAGTTCGAGTTCGAGGCGGAAGCCGACGCCGAAGAGACGGACGAACCGGACTCGGCGACCCACTCACCCGACGGGACGGACAGCCAGGAGGAAATCGGCATTGCGGACTGACCGACAGTCGAGAGGTGCTCACAGTGACCGACTCTGATGCGACGCCGACTACCGAGACACAGCCGCCCACCAACGATGTCTCGCCGTGTTATCAGGCGGCGATCGATCGCCGTGACAGCGGCGTGGATGTCTGTACGATCTACTTCGCACTCACCGGCGACACCGCATGTGAGCAGTGGATTTCGGCCGTCGGAGATGCCTTCGTCTCCCGAGAGGATGCCAGATGAACGGTGTTAGTCACCGGCAGCTGACCGATCGCAAACGGCGACGTCGATCGACCGCGACCGAACGGCGTCGGCCGATCGCAACCGGCGGGGAACGGCATCGATCACCCACAGACCAGTGGTATCGATCGGAACTGACCAGGAGAAGCATCGACAGGAAACCACCTTTGCGACGGTGATCGGACCGCCCGATCGACCTCGATTCGAATACACCACATGTCCACAGAGTTCCAGACGGTAGTGAAAGCATGCATCGCTGACGACAATCGATACAGTGCGATCGACCGGCTTGCCGAACAGGGTGAGCGAACGAACCTCGGTGTGATCGTTCGGACCGGCGGCCTGGAGGGGAAATTCCGTCGGCGCGCACTCGAACGCCTGGGCGACTGTAACGGCTCGGAGGAGCTCGAAGCACTCGCCGAGGACACGACAATCGAACCCTCCCTCCGCCGCCGCGCAGACGAACTGGCCTGAAGCCGGCGGCAACCGACGGATAGCAGTCCGTACGGTAATCCGATCGCAGCTCGCAGTGTCTCGATGGCGGCCTTCGGCCCGCGAATCGTTTCTTGAGACACGGCTTTTATCATCCGGCTATGCAAGTGGCTGCCTCGTCCCCGATCGTAACGAGGTGTTCTGGTCGTAACAGAATACCGGCAGATTTTATTAATATCTATGCGGTATCGGTGCCAAATTCCTAGCAACTCTTTTTATTTGGCAGCGTCTGAGTTAGCAACACAATGGGATACAGCTGTTCCACCTGTGACGAGAGTTTTCAGTCCGCAGCAGGCGTTACACAGCACGTTGCGCTGCACCACAACACCTGTGCGGCCTGCGACGAAGAGTTCGACGACGTCGATGGACTCCGCAACCACGTCCATTCGAGTCACTAACGCGTCAGAGACGGTGGCGCGGTAGACTGCGTTTTTTGCCAAACGATGCCCAGTAGTGTCAGCTATCTCTTTGTTTCGGCATCCAGCGCTCAGCAGCCACAGCAATCAGGCGCTCAGTAGTCAGTCGGGCTCACAGCAGTCACAGTAGTCGGGCTCACAGCAGTCGAGTTCATCCAGATACATCCGCTTCCCGCGGTAGGCGGCCAGTGGCCCGGTGTCGACGTCGGAGCGACCGCCTCACCGATCGTCTCGGCCGATTCGTCGCGACCGGTGAGCGCAGGGATACCATCGCTGAACTCGGACGAGGCAGTCATATTCGAGCCCGGGGACGCTGACTACGTCGCAAATGTCACCAATACATTCATATTTTCACTACTATGAGGTCAAGAAATACCAGTCGCGTCGGAACGACATCTACGGAAAGCAGGACTTTTGGTCGCCGGCAGACTGTACCCGTACTAATGAACCGACATTCGCTCGAGCGGAGGTGGCAGGATGACGACTAACCTGACCGAAATCACGGTCATCGGGGAGGACGACACCGGGTTGATCGCTCGCGTTACGAGCCTCCTGTTCGAGCGCGGAGTCAATATCGAGGACCTGGATCAGGCCGTTCGTGACGGCGTCTTCCGGATGTATCTCGCCGTCGACACCTCGGAGATGGTCTGTACCGAGGAGACACTCCGGACTGATCTCCACGACCTCGGTGCCGATCTCGGTCTAGACGTCCAGGTTCGGTTCCCGGCCGATCGGGACCACCAACAGATCGCTGTCCTCGTCACGAAAGAGAGCCACTGTCTCGAGGCACTGTTCGAGGCGTGGGCCAACGACAATCTCGGCGCCGACATCGGCGTCGTCATCGGCAACCACGACGACCTCCAGCCGCTGGCTGAACACTACGGCGTTCCGTTCCACGACATCGGCGACGAGGGAGGCCAGCAAAACGAAGACCACCTCCTCGAGTTGCTCGCCGAGTACGACGCCGATCTCATCGTGCTCGCCCGGTATATGCGTATCCTGAGTCCGAACGTCGTCTTCCGCTACGAGGACCGGATCATCAACGTCCATCCCTCCCTGCTGCCGTCGTTCCCCGGTGCCGAGGCGTACCGACAGGCTCTGGACGAAGGCGTTCGCGTCGCTGGCGTCACTGCCCACTACGTCACGACCGATCTGGATCAGGGGCCGGTTATCACTCAGCGGGCCTTCGACGTCCCCGACGACGCAGATCTCGACGAGATGAAACGACGCGGCCAGCCACTGGAAGCCGACGCCCTGCTCGAAGCCGTGCGACTCCATCTGAACGGTGACGTGTCGGTCCACCGTGGCCGAACCAGCGTTCGGGACAACGGCTCCGACTACCAGCTCGGCCTTCCCGAAGAGATCGAGGAGTACATCCCCGATCGGCCGGTCGACGGAATCGGAAGCGTCGTCGCCGAGACACAGTCGGAGTAACCGCTCGCCGGACCACGTCTCGATCGACCACCGCGTTTTGACGATCGTCTCAGGACTCCCAGGACGTCAGGCAGTCGTCGCTACAAAAGTAGGTGTGGAGGGCTTCGCCGTTTTCAACAGTACTAACAATGCGCTGGTTACCGGTCGATGCAACAGGGTCACCACAGTGATGACAGTTGGGTCCGTCTTCATCCGTCGAATCCGCCATTACGTGGTCGGAAGAGCGAGACCCACTTGAAGGGAACTGTTTCGGACGGATTGGTCCCGCGACTGAGAGCCATCGATCGTCGGCGACTCAAACGTTCTCTCGATCGATAATGATACCCTCGAACAGCGGATGGAGATCGTCGTCGAGTTGCGCTTTCAGGTCCTGTAGCTCCCCCTCCGTGAGCACGACTGCCAGGGCGTCGGTGACAGCATCAGCGTAGCGCTCAGCGTCGTCGGGTTCGATATCCGTCCCGCGGAGCTGTTCGCGCACGCGGTCTATGAACTGGTGGGCGTCGTAGCCAGCGGCATCGTGATCGGCGTGCTCGACGATCCCAGCCAGTTCGTCGGGCAGCTGTGCGGCCATGTCCTCGGCTTCCCCGCCCGTCAGGCTCTCGCCGAGCGTTTCGAGGACGGCCTCGGTCGCGACCTGTGCCCGGTCGACCGTCTCCAGGTGGCCCGCTTCCTGAACCAGTCCGATGAACTCGTTTTCCTGCATGCAATCGGCTTCGACGGCGGCCGGTATCGAGATTTGGCTCTCAGATGCAAGGGCAGACGGCGATGTGAGCTATCTCTGCCAGGGAGCGAAACTCGGCTGACACCGAGGTTAGTCGGCAAGCAACCGGACGACGCGATCGGCCCGGACCAACCCGTCACCTTCCTCGCACGTGCCGAGTACCGTTTCGGCTTCGTCGCCGATCGCGGCTTCGACGGTGTCACGGGCCTCTGCATCGGGTCCGGCCGCACCGAGAACGCTCCATGCGAGGGCGGCGACGCCGCTCACGTTGGGCGCAGCCATGGACGTCCCGTTCTTTCGGGCGTAGTCGTTCCCGGGGACGGGAGCGTTGATGCTCGACCCGGGAGCCATCACGTCTACATCGGGGCCGACGCTGCTGTACCATGCGATGGTGTCGTCGGGGTCCATTGCAGCGACGGCGACCGTGTCCTCGTGCCATGCCGGGTAGCTGAGGGTGTCCTCCGAGCAGCCTCCGTCCTCGTTGTTGCCGTTATTCCCCGCCGACGTGATGACGAGGTGGCCTTCGGCGTGCGCCGTTTCGATGGCCGCGGACATGCTGCTCACTTCCGACCCGCCGCCGAGGCTCATCGAGATGATCTCGATGTCGTTCGAGACACACCAGTCGACGCCAGCGATAATGTCGCTCCACGTTCCCTTCCCGTCGTAGAGAACTTTTACCGACCAGAGGATGGCGTTGGGAGCGACCCCGATGGTTCCGATGCCGTTGTCAGCCGAGGCGGCGATGCCCGCAACATGGGTTCCGTGGCCCGAGTCATCGTCCATCCAGTCCGTACCGTCACTGTAGTTCACCCCACCCGCAACGTTCGCTTCGAGGTCGGGGTGGTCGTGCTGAATCCCCGTGTCGAGGATGCCGATGTTGACGCCGTCGCCCGTCGACACGGCGTACGTCTCGTCCTTTGCCGACTCGCTGTTTCCGAACGCCCGGTCGTGCCCCCACGAGGCCTCTTGGTCGGGTTGTTCCGGGTCAGGCGTGGAGAACGTGACAATCTCTCCCGTTACTTTGCCCGCGTTCGATTCCGCGACGGCCCGGTACTCGTATTCACGGCTGGGTGACCCCTCCACGTCGTCGGAGAACGGTTCGGGGGAATCGAGGGTTCGCGCGCCGAACTCGAAGAACTGGTCGTCACCGACTCGACGGGATTCGAACCAGACGTCTGCAGTGTCCTCGCTCCCGAGGTCGGTGAGTTCGCCGTTGAGAGTTACGCCGTCTGTCTCAACGTTCGTGGGTTCGAGCGTTTCGACCGATGGAAGCGTGGGTTCGTCGTCGTCATCGTCATCATCATCGTCGTCGTCGTCTCGGTTCCTCCCGTTACCGTTCCCGTTTCCGCTCCCATTTCCGGGCCCAGACCCACTGTCTTCGTCATCACCGTCGTCGTGGTCGTCGTCATCGTCGTGGTCGTCGTCATCGTCGCCGTCATGATCATCGTCGCCGTCCTCGTGGTCATCGTCGTCTCTGCCGCGACCGTGTCCGGGACGGTGGTGATGCGCGTAGGCGATACCGTCGTCTTCCACGAACGCGACACGGGAATCGTTCGCAAGTTCGGCTCGGGCCTGTTCGGGAAGCCGGACAGCGATAAAGTCGAAATTATCGTAGTCGTAAATCACCTGTCCATTATTGGTGCGTGCGGCGGCCGACACGTCGGCCCCTCGCCCACTCGGGTGGACGAATACCGTGACTATCGTCTCCGAGTTGGATGCGGTTGCGGCTCCGGTGAAGGCGAGTCCGCCGGCGAAAGCGCCAGTGAGTTTTAGCATATGCCGTCGAGTGGCATTTAGGTCAGTATTCATAAGTTTCTCCGAAAGCTACAGTAACCACTCAACGAGATTCAGTTGAACACGCTGCTTTACAGATTCACGAGTTATACGTAACGAGAACGCGCGGACGGCAGCCCCTGGGGGCGTAAGCTACGCCGGAGAGACACCGTTCGGGTGTGAGAGTGCGTTCCATCTCCGGGACGACGACGATCGTCTCGAGTGATCACCGCGATCGTGAAACTCGGAGTCGTCTGCGCGGCCGCTCCGATCCTGGTGTTGTGCTGCCATTCGAGGCCCGAGACGAGTTCGGAACTCGGCTGACTGCGACTGACGTGCGTGCCACTACATCGTTTATCATGATGTATGGCGTATCCTGAAACGGTATGGCACAACGAGAAGTCCAGCAAGAGCTCTCCGTCGACCAGTACACCCTCGGCCTCGTCGGCCCCGACCAGGAGTGGGCGGGAACCGTCGCCGACGGCGGGACGATCGAGACGTACACACCGCCGGCCTGCTGGGGGCCGATGATCACCCCTGAGTTCCGCGGTGGCCACGAGGTGACGCGACCAATCCGAGTCGAGAACGCCGCCGTCGGCGACGCAGTTGCGCTGACGATCAGGGACGTCGACGTAACGAGTCTCGCGACGAGCACCGGGACGATGCGCGAGCGCGAAGAGGCGTTCAGCGACGATCCGTTCGTCGACCACCGCTGTCCCGACTGTGGGACGACGTGGCCCGAGTCGATCGTCGAGGGCACCGGTGAGGACGCCATCCGCTGTGCGGAGTGTGGCGCGAACGCTTCGTCGTTCGGGTTCGAGTACGGCTACACTGTCGCGTTCGACGACGACCACACCGTTGGCCTTACGATGGATCAGGAGGGGGCCCACGAACTCGCCGAAGACGCCGAGGACGTGATGGACATCCCCGAGAACTCCCGCCAGCATCCCATTTTGCTGTACGAGCCCTCGGAGATGCCCGGCACGCTCGGTCGCCTGCGGCCGTTTATCGGCAACGTCGGGACGACGCCGCCGATCGAACTCCCGGATTCGCACAACGC
>LFCJ01000124.1_pt1 | contig 42063 bp, 43 predicted proteins | sample 643141 | NCBI WGS metagenome assembly LFCJ01 (sample SAMN03766243, study PRJNA286221) | soda lake metagenome | biome: soda lake; feature: Kulunda steppe; material: water; isolation source: sample B1-Br-g2 brine of Lake Bitter-1 | place: Russia: Kulunda steppe | collected 2010-07
CGAGCGGGTTCGACGCCGCCGGGGTCTGACCCCTCAGGGCCCGCCAACGCTGGCAAAGTCGCACCGAGATACCGACAGGCAGTTGATTTTATTCGGTTATTCGTGGGGAGGCCTCAGGGTCTGACCCAGCGGCCTGGGAGCACCGCCCCTCCAGGGCATAGGGCGCCGGGTCGAGGATCGGCTCGCGGCCCAGCAGCCGATCCACCAGCAGCCGCGTCGAGGCCGGCGCCAGCACCAGGCCATTGCGGTAGTGGCCAGCGTTGACGTGCAGGTTGTCGACGCCCGGCACCGAGCCGATGAAGGGCACCCCTTCCGGCGACCCCGGGCGGAGCCCCGCCCAGTGGTGCTCCACCTCACAGTCGGCCAGGGCCGGGATGATCGCCGTGGCGCTTGCCCACAGCGACTCCCGCGCCCGGGAGTCGGTGGTCTTGTCGAAACCGCACTCTTCCAGGGTGGAGCCGGCCAGCACCCGGCCGTCGGCGCGGGGAATCACGTAGCGGCCATCCATCAGCACGACCCGCCGCACCAGTCCCGCCGGCGCCTTGAACAGGATCATCTGTCCCTTCACCGGGCGCACCGGCAGGGAGATGCCCACCGACTCGAGCAGTCCCGCCGCCCAGGCGCCACCGCAGACGATCACCTGCCCCCCGGCGAGCGCTCCGTCGCGGGTCTTCACCGCCAGCGTTCGGCCGCCGGCCACCTCGAACCCCGTCACATCGACGCCCTCGCGCAGGGTGACCCGCGGCATCGCCGCCAGCCGAACGCGCAGCGCCCTGACCAGCCGCGGATTGCGAATGCTGCCCAGCGTCGGCATCCACAGCGCCTCCTCGACCCCCGGTGCCGCCTCCGGCTCCCTGGCGTAGAGGAAGTCGGCGCCGACAGGCTCCAGCGGCTTGCCCTCCTCCCGGGCCCAGGCCAGGGCACGGGCCTCGTCGTCCACCCGCAGGTAGAGCAGCCCCTTCTGGCGATATTCCGGATCGACGCCCGTCTCCTCGTACAGGCGCCGTGCCAGATCGGGGTAGTATCCCTCCGACCAGCCCGAGAGCCGTGAGACGGCCGACCCATAGCGCCAGGGATAGAGCGGCGAGACGATGCCACCGCCGGCCCAGGACGACTCAGCGCCGCACCGACCGCGCTCGACCAGGGTCACCGAGTGGCCGGCATCGGCCAGCTGCAGCGTGGTCATCATGCCGATGACACCCCCACCCACCACCACGAATTCGCTTGCTGCCATGGGATGAAGCCTCCTCTCGCGGGTTTTCCGTTGACCTCAGCTGACGCCCATATAGCGGCCGGGCTTGTGGTTCAGGGCGATGATCAGGTTGAGCGCCACGGCGCCCAGCACCGAGAACCCCACTCGATCCATGGGCAGCAGCGCCAGGGCCAGCAGCATGATGACGCCGTCGATGGCCAGCTGCAGGTAACCGGCACGCCAGCCGTGGCGGTCCTGCAGGTAGAGCACCAGGATATTCACCCCGCCCAGGCTCGCCCGGTGGCGAAACAGCACCAGCATGCCGATGCCGATCAGGCAGCCCCCCATCAGCGAGGCGTAGAGCGGCGCCACCGACTCGATGAGGATCCAGCGGCCGGTCAGCTCGGAGAAGAGCGACACCAGGCCGATGGCGGCGAAAGTGCGCAGGGTGAAGGACCACCCCATGCGGCGAATGGCCAGCCAGTAGAACGGCAGATTGATCAGGAAGAACCAGACGCCGAAGGACCAGCCGCTGGCGTACTGCAGCAGGAAGGCGATACCGGCGGTGCTGCCGGTGAGCAGCAGGGCCTGGCTGTAGAGGGTGACACCGAGGGCCACGAAGAGGGTGCCGATCAGCAGCGCCAGGGCATCCTCGTAGTGGCGATGGGGATCGGTGGATGGTTCCTGCAGTTCCATGGCGCTTCTCTTGCGGCGAATGACGGAGGAGCAGTGTAGCGAAGTGCTGCCCGGAGACGCTTGATCCAGGTCGCGGGATCAGGCCGGCGCAGCGTGCTCCACCATCAGCTGCAGGCTTTCCCTGCCCCGCCAGCGGTTACGGCTGAGCTTGAAGGCACAGCGCAACCGATCGCCGACGCCGAAGGCGGGCATCTCGCCAGGGGTCAGCGCCCTGAACCAGATCGCCCGGTGGCTCACCGCCCCCATGGAGAGCTCCAGCATCAGGTGGCTGCCGTCGGCGCCCACCGGACGCAGCGATTCCACCATGAAGTCACCCTGAAACAGCGGCGCTTCGAACTCGCGGCCAAAGGGCCCCAGCGCCTGGAGCTCGTCCAGGGTGGCCAGGCTCAGCTGCTGCGCGGCCAGATCGCCGTCGGTCAGGATCTTCGGGTAGAGCTCGGCCCCGCCCAGCTGCTCGTCCACCGCCTGTCGGAAGGCCGCCTTGAAGGCCCCGAGCTGCTCCGCGGGCACCCCGACGCCGGCGGCCCCGCGGTGGCCGCCGAAGCGCGGCAGCGCCTGGGGCGCCAGTTCGAAGGTGCGCTGCAGGGCATCGCGCAGATGCAGCCCTTCGATGGAGCGCCCCGAGCCGGTCAGCATGCCCGGCGCGGCGGCCGGCGTCAGCACCAGCGCCGGCCGCCCGTAGGCCTGCACCAGCCGCGAGGCCACGATACCCTGCACCCCCGGATGGCCATCCTCCAGAAAGACCACCACGGCGGGCTCGTCGGCGGCAAGCGCCGGCAGCGCCAGCGCCCTCGCCTCCTCGGCCATGTCGGCCTCGATCGCCTTGCGCGACTGGTTGTCCTGATCCAGCGTTTCCAGGTGCCGCGCCGCGGTGGCGTCATCCGCCGCGAGCATAAAGTGCAGCGCCGCATAGGGGTCGTCGAGCCGCGAACGGGCGTTGATCCGCGGTCCCATCTGGAACCCCAGCGTCTCGGCGTCGAAGGGCACGCTGTCGGCCCCGAGACGCTCGGCCATGGCCCGCCAGCAGGCGGCCTCCATGCGGTTGATCAGCGTCAGACCGTGGGTCACCACCGCGCGATTGGCGGGACTGCCGCCCAGTGAGACGCAGTCCGCCACGGTGCCGAGCGCCACATAGGAGAGCCAGGGCGAAAGCTTGGGGGTGGCCTGGGGCAGCACCCCCCACTCGATCAGCACGCCGCGGGCCAGCGACATCGTCAGCCAGGCCACCAGGCAGCCGGCGATGGTGGGGTCGGGGTAGTCGCAGTCCTCGCGGGTGGGGTTGACGCAGGCCTGGGCCGAGGGCGGCGGCCCCTCCATCGGCAGGGCGTGGTGGTCGCTGACCACCACATCGATACCTTCAGCGGCCAGCCGCGCGATGCGCGGCTCGTCGCTGCTGCCGCAGTCGGCGGTGATCACCAGGGTCGGGCGCGGCGAGAGGGCCAGGGTGCGCTCCACCAGCGGCAGGCTGATGCCGTAGCCGTCGTGGATGCGGTGGCCGATCAGGCTGTGCAGCTTCGCCTCCGGCACGCCGAACAGCTCATGCAGGGTGCGCCTTATCACCACGTGGGAGGTGATGCCGTCCACGTCATAGTCGGTCAGGATGCCGATATGCTCGCCGTCGACCACCGCCCGGGCGATGCGTTCGGCGGCGCGGCGGCCGTCGGCGAGCTTTTCGGGATGGGCCAGGTGCCGCAGGCTGGGCGCCACCAGCGGCGACAGGTCCTCCGCGTAGCCGGCAAGGCGTCCGGCCAGCACCCGCGCCTGGAGCTCGGAGAGCCCCTCGCGCTGAGCGCGGGCATAGAGAGCGGCATCCCGGGGCCGCGGCAGGATCCGCGGCCTCAGACGCCCACTCAGATCGATGGGGTCGCTTGCGGCGTTCAAGACGCCCTCCACTAGCGGCGATTCTCGGCCACGAACCGCTGCACCGCGGAGAGCTCCGCGGGCAGCACGGTGTATCGCTCCTCGCGCTCCAGCAGGTCGTCCATATGCGGCGGCAGGGGCACGCCCGGGAAGCCCGCCTTGACCACCGCCTCGGCGAACTTGGCCGGGTGGGCCGTGGCCAGGGTGATCATGGGCACCGCCTCATCGCCCCGCTCGCGCTCGGCGGCGCGGTAGCCGGTGGCGGTGTGCGGATCGAGGATCTCCTGAGTGCGGTGGTGCGCTTCGCGGATCACCTCCAGCAGGGTGGCGTCATCCACGCTGTGGCTGGCGAAGCGTTCACGAAGGCGCGACAGGGGCGCGTCGGCCAGGGCGGTCGGCTCGGCCTGGAAGCGCTCGAGCAGGGCCGCCACGGCGGCGCCATCGCGTTCGTAGGCCTCGAACAGCAGTCGCTCGAAATTGGATGACACCACGATATCCATGGAGGGCGCCAGGGTGGCCACCAGCTCCTGCTTGGAGAAATCGTTGGCGGCCAAGGTGCGGTGCAGGATGTCGTTGGCGTTGGTGGCGATCACGAAACGCGCCACCGGCAGCCCCATGCGGTAGGCCATGTAGCCGGCGAAGACGTTGCCGAAGTTGGCCGAGGGGACGCAGAAGCTCACCTGGCGGTGCGGCGCGCCCAGGGCCACGGCGGAGGCCACGTAGTAGACGATCTGGGCCATGATGCGCGCCCAGTTGATGGAGTTCACCGCGACCAGGCGGGTGCCGTTCAGGAACGACTGGTCGGCGAAGCTCGCCTTGACCATGGCCTGAGCATCGTCGAAGTTGCCTTCGATGGCGACGTTGAAGACGTTATCGGCCAGCACCGAGGTCATCTGGCGGCGCTGAACCTCGGAGACCCGCTGGTAGGGGTGGAGAATGAAGATATCGAGGTTGTCGCAGTGGCGGCAGCCCTCGATGGCCGCGGACCCGGTGTCGCCGGAGGTAGCGCCCATGATCACCGCACGCTCGCCGCGTTTCTTCAGGAAGTGGTCGAGAATGCGACCCAGCAGCTGCAGGGCCACGTCCTTGAAGGCGAGAGTCGGGCCGTGGAACAGCTCGAGCAGGAAATGGTTGGCGTCGAGCTGGTTCAGCGGCACCACGGCGTCGTGGCTGAAGGTGGCGTAGGCGTCACGCACGATCTCGCGGAAGGTGTCGTCGTCGATCTCACCGTTGACGTAGGGCTGCATGACGCGGAAGGCGATCTCGGCATAGGAGAGCCCCGCCATGGCGGCCAGGTCATCCGCGGAGAGCCGCGGCACGGTTTCCGGCACGTAGAGGCCGCCGTCGCTGGCCATGCCGGTAAGCACGACCTCCTCGAAGGAGAGCGCGGGCGCCTGCCCGCGGGTGCTGATATAACGCATCTTTCGGTTCCTTTGCTCGCTCGGAGCCATCCGGGCAACAAGCCGTCGCGGGGCGCTGCGCCCCCACCTTCTGCGGCCTGTTCCCGGCGCTCCTCGCTGAAGACAGCGGCAGCCGGTCAGCTGCTTTTCGGCGTCTGCCGGTTTTCTCTTCCAGCTTAAAGCTTATGGCTTACAGCCCCGGGCGAAGCCCGGCTCATTCCTGCTCGTCCAGTGATTCCACGCGGATCCGAGTCACCGGCCCGGCGATATCGGCCATGGCCTCGATCTGGCGGATCGCCTCGTTCATCTGCTTCTCGACCGTGCGGTGGGTCATCAGGATGATCGGCACCAGCTCACCTTCGGTGGCTTCCTTCTGGATCAGCGCCTCGATGGAGATGCCCTGCTCGGAGAGGATGGTGGCCACCCGCGCCAGCACCCCGGGGCGGTCGACCGCCAGCAGCCGCAGGTAGTAGGCGGAGACGATCTCCTCCATGGGCATGATGGGCAGCTGGCTGACGTCCTCGCTGATGCCGCTGAAGGCCAGGTAGGGCACCCGATAGTGGTGGTCGGTGGCGATGTCGCGGGCCACGTCGAGGACATCGGCCACCACCGAGGAGGCGGTGGGCTCGGCGCCGGCGCCGGCGCCGTAGTAGAGGGTCGGCCCCACGGCATCGCCCATCACCGCAATGGCGTTCTTGACGCCGTGCACATTGGCCAGCAGCCGTTCCTTGGGGATCAGCGTCGGATGCACGCGCAGCTCCAGGCCCTGTTCGGTGCGCTTGGAGATGCCCAGGTGCTTGATCACGTAGCCCAGGTTGTCGGCCTGCTCCACGTCCGCGGCGGTGACCCGGGAGATGCCCTCGGTGAAGGCCTTCTCGAACTGCAGCGGCACGCCGTAGGCGATGGAGGCGAGGATGGTCAGCTTGTGGGCGGCGTCGATGCCCTCGACGTCGAAGGTCGGATCGGCTTCCGCGTAGCCCAGCGCCTGAGCCTCGGCCAGCACATCCTCGAAGGCGCGGCCCTCGTCGCGCATATGGGTGAGGATATAGTTGCCGGTGCCGTTGATGATGCCGGCCACCCACTCGATGCGGTTGGCGCCGAGGCCCTCGCGCAGCGACTTGATCACCGGGATACCGCCGGCCACGGCGGCCTCGAAGGCCACGATCACTCCCCGGTGATGGGCGGCCTCGAAGATCTCGTTGCCGTGCACCGCGATCAGCGCCTTGTTGGCAGTGACCACGTGCTTGCCGTTCTCGATGGCGGTCAGCACCAGCTCACGGGCCACATCGTAGCCGCCGATCAGCTCCACCAGCACGTCCACGTCGGGGTTGGTGGCCACCTCGAAGACATCGGCGGTGGTCTGGATGCCGGTGAGATCGCACTCGGGATTGGGCGTACGGTAGGCGACCTGCTCGATGACGATCGGGCGGCCCGCACGCCGCGCAATGTCGGCGGCGTTGCGCATCAGCACATTGTAGGTACCGCCACCGACGGTACCCAGCCCACAGATTCCTACTCTCACCGGTTTCAATGTCTCGCTCCTGCTCGTCTGTTTCGTTGTGGTCAGGCGTGATGTTTCAGCGTATACGGCCCGAGCTTAATCCTCGATGCCGAGCATGGCAGCCAGGCGCTCCGCCGGCACATAGCCGGGAACCAGGCGGCCGTCGGGCAGCACGATGGCCGGCGTCCCCTGGACGCCGAGCTCCAGGCCCAGATGATACTGCTCCTCGACCGGATTGTCGCAGTCGGCGGCCCCGGAAAGCGACTCCTGACGCTTGGCGGCGCTCATGGCCTCGCTGGGGCTAGCGTCGCACCAGATCTGCTGCAGCGTGCGAGCCCCCTGCGTCTCCATCCCGGTGCGCGGAAATGCCAGGTAGTGCACCTCGATGCCCAGCTCGTTGAGCTTTGGCACCTCCTCGTGGAGCTGGCGGCAGTAGGGGCAGGTGGTGTCGGTGAAGATCACCACCTCGGCGTGACTCTCGCCGGCACCGCGGAAGATCACCCGCTCGGCCTCGGGCACCTCGGCCAGGCGCTCGGCGCGCTCGCCGTTGCGTTCCTGCTCCGTCAGGTTGACCAGCCCCTGCTCACCGTTCTCGTAGAGATCACCGACCAGGAAGTGGCGGCCTTCGGCATCGCTGTAGAAGCGCTCGCCGGTCTCCAGAAGGACTTCGAAGAAGCCGTCGAGAGGAGTCTCGCTGACGCTCTGCACCGGCATCGGCTGGCCGCTGACCGCAAGGCGCTCGGCCAGCCGTTCGGCCGCATCCTGCCGAGTATCGGCCTGAGTCAGCAGGGGAGCGGCAAGGGTGGTGGCCAGCAGGCCGCTCAGCAGCGCCCGAAATGAACTCTTCATGTGTTTCTTCAACCTCGCGGGTGATGATCGGCGTGCAGACGCTCCAGACGCGCCTGCGCCACATGGGTATAGATCTGCGTGGTCGAGAGATCGCTGTGACCCAGCAGCAGCTGTACGACACGCAGGTTGGCGCCATGATTCAACAGATGGGTCGCAAAGGCGTGGCGCAGGGTGTGGGGCGACAGCGGTCGCTCGATGCCCGCGGTGCGCGCATGGGCCTTGATGCGATACCAGAAGGCCTGGCGCGTCATGGGCCGATCCCCCCGGCCCGGGAACAGCGCCAGCCGAGTGGCGTCGCGCATCAGGCCGCCACGCGCCCCTCGCAGGTAGCGCGACAGCCACTCTACCGCCTCCTCGCCCAGCGGCACCAGACGATCCTTGTCGCCCTTGCCGCGCACCCTCACCACCCCCTGGCGCAGGTTGACCGCATCGGTGGTCAGGCCGACCAGTTCAGAGACCCGCAGCCCCGCCCCGTAGAGCACCTCCAGCATGGCCCGGTCGCGCAGCCCGAGATCGGTGGCGGTATCCGGCGCGGCGATCAGTCGCTCCACCTCGGTCTCCTCCAGGGTGTCCGGCAGGGCCGGCCTTACCCGCGGCAGGCGCACCTCGGACAGCGGGTCGCCGTCGATGACCCCGGACTCCAGGGCCCAGCGGTAGAAACGCCGCAGGCTCGAGAGCAGCCGGGCGTTGCTGGAGAGCCGATAGCCCGCCTCGCGGCGCTCATCGAGCCAGCCCGGCAGGGCCACCGGAGCCGGCGCCAGCAGCGTCTCGCCGGAGCCCTCCAGGCGTGCCGCCCAGGCGACGAGGTCGCGACGGTAGGCGGACAGGGTATGCTCGCTGACGCCCTGCTCGAGCCACAGGGCGTCAAGGAAGGCATCGATGCGGGCAGCGTCGTCAAGCGCGGTCATGGCGATTCAGGATGGCCTGTCAGGACGGTCGGCAGGAGCATCGGGGCCAGATGGCACGAGACCCCGCCCCGCGGCAGCGGTGACGGGGTCTCGCGGGACCGGGCAATGCCCGGCCCGCCGATGGCCGAGGCGGCTGCCTCAGGCCAGCTTTTCCTTGATGCGGGCGGACTTGCCGCTGCGCTCGCGGAGGTAGTACAGCTTGGCCTGGCGGACGTCGCCGCGACGCTTGACGCTGATGGAATCGACCAGCGGGCTGTAGGTCTGGAAGGTACGCTCGACGCCGACACCGTGGGAGATCTTGCGCACGGTGAAGGCGGAGTTGAGGCCGCGGTTACGCTTGCCGATCACCACGCCTTCGAAGGCCTGGAGACGCTCACGGGCGCCCTCCTTGACCTTGACCTGGACGACGACGGTGTCGCCGGGGGCAAAGGGCGGAATGTCCTTGCTCATCTGCTCGGTTTCGAGCGCCTGGATCACCTTGTTCTTGCTGCTCATGACAACTGACTCCTTGATAACCTGATTCATCGGTCGGCTTGGATTGCCGATGAATCGTGATCCCGGCGCCCGAGCAAGCTCGAGAGCGCGGGAAATGATGGGTGACACGGGTCCGCGGCCTCTGGGGCCTCGCGTCCCGCACCTCCGCCCTGACCTAGGGGGTCGAAGGGGCGTGTTCCTCGATGAACTCGGCAAGCAGCTCGCGCTGCTCCTTGTTCAGCGTCCTGCCCTCGAGCAGGTCGGGGCGACGCCGCCAGGTGCGCCCCAGGGACTGCTTCAACCGCCAGCGCCGAATGGCACCGTGGTTGCCGCTGAGCAGGACCTCCGGCACACAGCGCCCGTCGATCTCCTCCGGGCGAGTGTAGTGCGGACAGTCCAGCAGCCCGTCGTTGAACGAGTCCTCGACCGCGGAATCCTGATGACCCAGCACGCCGGGGACCAGCCTTGCCGCGGCATCGATCAGCACCATGGCCGGGAGCTCACCGCCGCTCAGCACATAGTCGCCGATCGACCACTCCTCATCGATGTCGGCCTCGACGACACGCTCATCGATGCCTTCATAGCGCCCGGCCACCACTACCAGCGGAGGGCCCGACGCCAGCTCCTGCACGCCCTGCTGGTCGAGCCGTCGCCCCTGGGGCGACAGATAGACCACCTTCGGATGCTGCCCGGTCGCCTGCTCGGCCCGCTGGCGGGCGGCGAAGATGGCCGAGCGCAGGGTATCGACCTTCATCAGCATCCCGGGGCCGCCGCCGTAGGGGCGATCGTCCACGGTGCGGTGGCGATCGGTGGCGTAGTCGCGCGGATTCCAGAACTCCAGCGCGATGCGTCCCTTCTCCACTGCCCGTCCGGTCACGCCGTGGCGAGTGATCGCCTCGAACATCTCCGGGAACAGCGAGACGACGCCGATCCACATCGCCGATTGCTCGTTGGAGCCTTCAGCCATCAGAAGTCGGGGTCCCAGTCGACGCTCATCGCGTCCTTCTCGAGATCCACCTCGAGAATCACCTCGTCGGGCAGGTAGGGCAGCAGCCGCTCTTCGCCATCGATGGCATCGGGATCCAGCGCCCCCTTCACGACCATGACGTCGTTGGCGCCGGTCTCGAAGAGGTGATCGATACGCCCCAGCACGACGCCTTCGCGGGTCACGACCCGCAGGCCTTCGAGCTGGTGCCAGTAGAACTCGCCGGCATCGAGTCCGGGCAGCTCCGCCTTGGGCAGCAGAATCTCCGCCCCGGCCAGCGCCTCGGCCCCTTCGCGGCTGTCACACCCTTCGAGCAGCGCGACCAGGCCCTTGCCGTGACGACGTCCCTGCAGGAGGCGCCGACGCTCCAGGCGCGCTCCGAGTCTCAACACCCACTCGGGGTAGTCGAGCACGCCCTCCATGGGGCCGGTGTACGAGTACACCTTGAGCCAGCCCTTGACGCCGTAGGGGCTGGTCAACCTGCCCAGCACCACATGATCGTCAGCGGGCGGCACGCTAGCATCTTCGCTCATCGACGACCTCGTGATCACTGACGGCACCGCAAGTCAGGCTCAGGCCTGCTTGCGGGCTTCCTTGACCAGCTCGGCGACGCGGTCGGAGAGCTGTGCGCCCTGGCCCTGCCAGTGGGCGATGCGCTCGAGGTCGACGCGCAGGCGCTCTTCCTGACCGCGGGCGATCGGATTGAAGAAGCCGAGACGCTCGATGAAGCGGCCGTCGCGGGAGTTGCGGGAATCGGAAACGGTCAGGTGGTAGAAGGGACGCTTCTTGGCGCCACCACGAGCCAGACGAATGGTAACCATGGCCTAGTCAGTCCTTCGGTTGAGTTGAATTCGGTCACGACGAGGACCGCGACATTCGCGGTCCTGCCAGTGAAGAGGCAGCATTCTACGGAATCCAGCCCCGCTTGGGAACCTTTTTCGGGATCAGCGCCTGGGCAGCCCGCCGGGACCGCCCATGCCCCCCATCCCGCCGGGACCCCCCATGCCTCCAGGGCCGCCCGGACCGCCGCCGCCCATCATGCCGGACATGCCGCGCATCATCTTCTGCATGCCGCCCTTCTTGCCGGCCTTCTTCATCATCTTCTGCATCTGCTTGTGCTGCTTGAGCAGGCGGTTGAGGTCGGGCACCTGCAGCCCGGCGCCGGTGGCAATGCGGCGCTTGCGTGAGCCGTTGATGATCTCCGGACGGCGACGCTCCTGGGGGGTCATGGAATTGATCAGCGCCTCGAGCTTGCCCAGCTCCTTTTCGGGGCCGGGCCCCTGAGCCATCTCGGCCATCTGCCCCATGCCCGGCATCTTGCCGAGCAGGCCGCCCATGCCGCCCATCTTCTTGAGCTGCTGGAGCTGGTCGCGGAAGTCCTCGAGATCGAAGCCCTCGCCCTTCTTGACCTTCTTGGCCAGCTGGTCCGCCTTCTTCTTGTCGACGGTGCGCTCGGCCTCCTCGATCAGCGACAGCATGTCGCCCATGCCGAGGATCCGCGAGGCGATGCGGTCCGGGTGGAAGGGCTCCAGGGCATCGACCTTCTCGCCCACCCCCATGAACTTGATCGGCTTGCCGGTGACATGGCGCACCGACAGGGCCGCACCGCCGCGGGCATCGCCGTCGGCCTTGGTGAGGATCACCCCGGTCAGCGGCAGCGCCTCATGGAAGGCCTTGGCGGTGTTGGCGGCGTCCTGACCGGTCATGGCATCGACGACGAACAGGGTCTCCTGGGGCGAGACGGCCTGATGCAGCGCCTGGATCTCGGCCATCATCGCCTCATCGACGGCCAGGCGGCCGGCGGTATCCACCAGCAGCACGTCGTGAAACTGTATCTTGGCGTGCTTGATGGCCGCTTCGGCGATTTCCACCGGCTGCTGGTCGGAGCGCGACGGGAAGAAGTCGACGCTGACCTCCTTCGCCAGGGTCTCGAGCTGGTCGATGGCCGCCGGACGGTAGACGTCGGCGGAAACCACCAGCACCTTCTTCTTCTCGCGCTCCCTGAGGTAGCGCGCCAGCTTGGCCACCGAGGTGGTCTTGCCCGCCCCCTGCAGGCCGGCCATCAGCACCACCGCCGGGGAGCCCTTGAGGGTCAGCCCCTCGTTGGCCTCGCCCATGGTCGCCTCGAGCTCCTGCTGGACGATCTTGACGAACTGCTGGCCCGGCGAGAGGCTCCTGGAGACCTCCTGACCCACCGCGCGCTCGCGAACCCGCTCGATGAAGTCCTTGACCACCGGCAGGGCGACGTCGGCCTCGAGCAGCGCGCGACGCACCTCGCGCAGGGTCTCCTTGACATTGTCTTCGGTCAGGCGCGCCTGACCCTTGATCGACTTGAGCGTGTGCGACAAGCGCTCGCTGAGATTCTGAAACATTGGCCTCTCCAGAGACGACGGCCCGAAAGTGCGGACGATTATACGCGCTGTGGCGGCCAGTCTCCATGCACCGCGCCTTCCCGGGCCGCGCATCGATGCCGGACCCGGCGGCAGGCTGACGCACCCAGCGTGCTGTGCGCTGCCCGGGGGATTGGGTATAGTAGTTCCACGCCATCAACATCCACGTCATTCATTCCACAGGCGCACGGAACGCAATCGATGCAGGCGCTCTCCCTGGCCCTACTGGCCTTCCTTCTCTATCTGGCTGCCGCTTCCTGGCAGGGCATGGTGCTGATGCGCCGGGCCTCTCCGCAGCCGCTGCTGGTGCGCGGCATGGCCCTGCTCGGGCTGCTCTGCCACCTGCCGCTGGCCATCGGCCTGTTCGGGCACGGCACGCCGGTGCTTCCCGGCCTCTCCACCAGCGTGATCCTGCTCAGCGCCGGCGTAGTCGCGGTACTGCTGCTGGTCAGCCTGTTCAAGCCGATACTCAATGCCGCGGTGGCACTCCTGCCCCTCTCCGGCCTGGCGCTGCTGCTGGCCGCGGGGCTTCCCAGCCCCGAGCGTGTCGAGGGGTTGACGCCGGGCATCGCCCTGCACGCTCTGAGCTCGCTGCTGGCCTTCGCCGTGCTGGCCATCGCCGCCGTCCAGGCGGTGCTGCTGGGGCTGCAGAACCGCGCCCTGCGCCAGCACCATATCCGCGGGCTGGTGCAATCGCTGCCACCGCTGACCACCATGGAGCGGGTGCTCTTCGAGCTGATCTGGGGCGGCATGGGGCTGCTCACCCTGTCGATCCTCAGCGGCTTCCTGTTCCTCGACAGCATGTTCGCCCAGCACCTGGCCCACAAGACGATCCTGTCGCTGGCCGCCTGGGTGATCTTCTCGGTGCTGCTGTTCAGCCACCATCGGCTGGGCTGGCGCGGCATGCGGGCGGTGCGCTGGACCCTGGGCGGCTGCGGGGTGCTGCTGGTCGCCTACTTCGGCAGCAAGATCGTTCTGGAGGTCCTGCTGGGCCGCGGCTGAGGGATCTTCCGGCGCCTTGACAGCCCGCGCGCCCGTCCCGTCAAATCGGGCCTGACACGCAACGAGGATCCTTCGACTTGAGCGACGACTTCCCGCTGGGATTGCTGTTCGGCCTGCTGTTCCTGCTCATCTGTCTTTCCGCCTTCTTCTCCAGCTCCGAGACCGGCATGATGTCGATCAACCGCTATCGGTTGAGCCATCAGGCCAACAGCGGCGACTCCCGGGCACGGCGCGTGATGCGCCTGCTCGCCCGGCCGGACCGCCTGATCGGCGTGATCCTGATCGGCAACAACCTGGTCAACAACCTGGCGGCCGCCATCGCCACGGTGCTGGCCATTCATTTCTTCGGCGAGGTCACCGGCCCGGCCGTGGCCCCTCTGGTGCTGACCATCGTCATTCTGATCTTCGCCGAGGTGACGCCCAAGACCTATGCCGCGGTAAAGCCCGAACGCATCGCCTTCCCCGCCTCCCGCGTCCTGGAACCGCTGCTCAAGCTGCTCTACCCCCTCGTATGGCTGGTCAATGCCATCTCCAACGGCCTGCTGCGCCTGATGGGCGTGAAGAGCATCGACGGCAACGGTGATCACCTGACCCGGGACGAGCTGCGCACCGTGGTCCACGAGGCCGGCACCCTGATTCCGCAGCGCCACCAGGCGATGCTGCTGTCGATCCTCGACCTGGAAAACGTCACCGTGAACGACATCATGGTGCCGCGCCACGAGGTGATGGGCATCGACCTGGACGATGATCTGGAAGAGATCCTGACCCAGGTGCGCACCAGCCAGCATACCCGGGTCCCGGTCTACAAGGGCGACATCAACAACATCATCGGCATGCTGCATCTGCGCAACGCGGCGCGCTTCCTGTCACGGGACGAGGTGACCAAGGCGGCCATCGTCCAGGAGGCCCGCGAACCCTACTTCATTCCCGAATCGACGCCGCTGCACACCCAGCTGCTCAACTTCCAGAAGCAGAAACGGCGCATCGGCATCGTGGTGGATGAATACGGCGACGTGGAGGGGCTGGTGACCCTGGAGGATATTCTCGAGGAGATCGTCGGCGAGTTCACCACCGACGTGGCGGGCATGGAGCAGGAGATCCATCGCCAGGAGGACGGCAGTCAGCTGATCGACGGCACCGCCAATATTCGGGAGATCAACAAGGCCCTGGGCTGGCAGCTGCCCACCGACGGACCCAAGACCCTCAACGGCCTGATCCTCGAGCACCTGGAGGCCTTTCCCGACGGGCCCGCCTGCCTGCAGGTGGGCAGCGTGCGCATGGAGATCCTCGAGGTGCGCGACAACCTGATCACCGCCGCGCGCTGCTGGCAGGCCCCGCGGCGGCGCTGAGGGCGCCCCGGGCCCGCGGTCACTCCAGGGCCTCCAGGCCAGCGGGCAGCGCCCACTGGTCGGCCTCGGCCTTGAGCTCCCTCACCCGCCGCTCCAGCAACGATCGAGTGGCCCGTCCCGGGGGCAGGGGGGCACCGAAATGCAGCGCCACCCTCGCCCGGCAGCGCCGCGGCCTGCCGCTCAGGGCCGGGCCATTGGCATGAGAGGTCCAGGACCCCCACAGGCCCGAGAGCCCCGCCGGAATCACCGGCACCGGGTCCCGGGCCAGGATCAGCTCCAGGCCCCGCCGAAAGGCATGGATCTCGCCGTCCGGCGTCAGGCGCCCTTCGGGAAAGAGCATCACCACCTCGCCCTCGCGCAGGGCACGGCTTACCTCCTGAAGGGCGCGCCGCACGTTGCCCGGGGCATGGCGCTCCGACTCCACGGGGATCGCTCCCACCAGGCGGAACAGCCAGTTGAGCCAGGGCGAATCGTAGATCGGCTTGTCCATCAGGAAGCGCAGCGGGCGCCGGGAGGCGCCGCCGATGACCAGAGCATCCATGAAGCTGACGTGATTGCAGACTACCAGGGCCGCCCCGCGGGCAGGAATATGCGCCGTGCCGCCCAGCCGCAGCCGATAGGTCAGGCGCACCGTCAGGTAGACCAGCCAGCGCACCGCGGACCTGGGGCGGCGAGAGACCCGCCAGGCCAGCCACACGCCCAGGACGGCAAGCGCGCCCCATCCCAACGCCTCCCACTCCGGCATACTCACGTCGTCGCCGGCCTCGCCCTGAGCCCCGCCAGGATGGTGCAGAGCAGCTGATCGAGCAGCTCGCCGACCTCCAGCTGCTGCCCCTGCCAGTAGCCCAGGCGCTCGTTGAGCCCCAGCAGCACCAGACCGTGGACGCTGCCCCAGAGAGTGCGGCCCAGGCGACGGGCCTCCAGATCCCCCAGGGCCGGCTGATACTCCTTCAGGGTCGCCTCCACGCGCAGGAAGAGCCCCTCGATCATGTCGTTCTGACGCTGATCCAGCTCGCCCTCCTGGGCCAGAGGGTAGTCGAACAGCAGCTGCCAGCGGAAGGCATCGCGCTGGGCGAACTGCCAGTAGGCCCGGGCCAGGGCGGTGAGCCGCTGTTCCGGCGAGGCCTCGCCGAACAGCGGCTCGATTACCTCGCGCAGCTGGGCCAGTGTCTGGATATTGACGTGCTGCAGCAGATTGTTGAAGCTGCCGTAGAGCTTGAGCAGGGTACTGGGGGCGCAGCCTACCTCTCGGGCCAGGGCGCGCAGGGAGAGTGTGTGCACCGGATTATCCTGCAACCAGGCATCGCAAGCCGCCATGACCTGAGCATGGAGCGCCTCGGGGGCATGCTGTCTGGGACGGGCCATCGTTTCCTCGCGAGCCTCGAACGGGCAGTTGCGTGAACGGGACCGATGCAAGGTTGCACGGGCCCGGGGGTCAAGGATAGCGCAGTTCGAACACTGTTTTCGATACCCGCGCCCTCGCCGGCCGTTTTTCCCTCGCTTTCTCTCGTCGCGGAACACGCCCCGCTCTTTCCTCAGCCCCATCCCTTGGTTACCCTGAGCGCCCCATCGCCCGCGGAGCGCCCATGGCTGGACGACTCTATATCGCCCCCCTCGACCTCGCGCGCCTGCTGCCGGAACTGATCATCGACGCCCCTCTGGTGGCCAGCCACAACCTGGCGCCGCGCCGCATGCTCTCGGCTATTCGCCTGGAGGCCGGCCGGCTGCGCCTGAGCCGACTGTTCTGGGGGCTCACCCCGCCCTGGCTGGACGTTCTCGACCATGCGCCTCACTGCGCCAGAGCCGAATCCCTGGAAGCGCGCCCGATGTTCCGCGAGGCCATTCAGTCAAGGCGCTGCCTGGTGCCGGTCAGCGGGGTCTACATCTGGAAGCCCCAGCCACGCTTCAAGCAGCCCTTCCTGGTCACCCGGGTCGACCGTGGACCGCTGCTGCTGGCCGGGATCTGGTGCCGCTTCCACACCAGCCTGGCCGAGCACACCGACTCCCTGGCGCTGGTCACCGTACCGACCAACTCACTGCTTGCGCCGCTGACCGACCGCCTGCCGGCGGTGATCGACCCCGCCCAGGCGCGCCGCTGGCTCGACCCCGAGACGCCGCCGGAGGCGGCTCGCGCCATGCTGACCCCCGCTCCGCTGGAACTGTTGGGCGCTTTTCCGGTATCAAGACGAGTGAACAGTCCCGCTCATCAGGACGCCGCCTGCGCCCATCCGGTCGGCCCCATGCTGCGCCAGCCAGACGGATAGCGCGACGGCGCGACGAGCCACGCTGCCCAGACCCACAGGAGAGACGATGTCCCGCCCCCTGACTGCCCGATGCTACGGCCTGGCCGCTGCCGCCGCCCTGCTGACCGCCGGCCCCGCCACCGCCGAGCCCCGCCCCGAGGCGGATGCCGTCGCCGAGGTGGCCAAGCCGCTGGTCAGCCCCCACGACAGCCGCGACTACCGGATCCTGACCCTGGAGAACGGCCTCACCGCCCTGCTGGTCAGCGATCCCGAGGCCGACAAGGCCGCCGCCTCCATGAACGTCTCGGTGGGCAGCGCCCAGGATCCTGACGACCTCGCCGGCCTCGCCCACTTCGTGGAGCACATGCTGTTTCTGGGCACCGAGCCTTTCCCGGAAGCCGACGCCTACCAGGGCTATATCTCGCGCCACGGCGGCACCCACAACGCCTTCGTCTCCACCCTGGACACCAACTACTTCTTCGATATCGACCCCGGCGCCCTGGAGGGGGCCCTGGATCGCTTCAGCGAGTTCTTCGTCTCGCCGCTGTTCAACGCCGACCAGCTGGAGAGCGAGCGCAACATCGTGCACTCGGAGTACATGGCGCGCATCCGCGACGACGCCCGCCGCGAGAACGATGTGCTCAACCAGCTGCTCAACCCCGAGAACCCCACCACCGGCTTCTCGGTGGGCAGCCGCGAGACCCTGGCCGACCGCCCCGAAGGCGAACCCAGCCTGCGCGAGCGGGTGATCGACTTCTACGAGCACCATTACGATGCCAACGTCATGCAGCTGGCGCTGGTGGCGCCGCAGCCGCTGGACGAGCTCGAGACCCTGGTGGCGGAACGCTTCGCCGACATCGCGGACCGCGGACTCGAGCCCCCCGAGATCACCGAACCCCTGGCCCTCGACGACAGCCTGCCGCAGCGGGTCGCGCTGCAGTCGGTGCGCGACAGCCGCCAGCTGCGCTTCCTGTTCCCGGTGCCCGACCCCATTGCCGAGTATCGCCACAAGCCCACCGAGCTGATCGCTCACCTCCTGGGTCACGAGGGCGACGGCAGCCTGCTGGCGGTGCTGCGCGAGGCAGGCTGGGCCGACGGCCTCTCCGCCGGCGTCTCTCGCGGCGACGGTGAGCACGCCCTGTTCAGCGTCAACGTCAGCCTGACACCCGCCGGCGCCGAGGTCCGCGACGCCGTAGAGGCAACGCTGTTCGCCGCCATCGAGCAGCTTCGCCAAGGGGGCCTCGAGGAGTGGCGCTACGAGGAGAAGGCCAGCCTCGCCGAGCAGGAGTTCCGCTTCCAGCAGCACGGCGCGCCCCGCCAGGAGGCCATGCGCCTGGCCATGAACCTGTCACGCTTCCCGGTGGAGGACGTGCAGTACGCCGCCTACCGCATGGACGGCTTCCAGCGCGAACGCAGCGAGGCCTACCTCGATGCCCTGACCCCCGACAACCTCATCCGCCTCTACAGCGCCCCGGACGTGGAGAGCGAGAAGAGCTCACCCTGGTACCACGCCCCCTGGCGGGAGGACGAGAGCGACGAGGCCCCGGCGCTGAGCGGCCTGGCACTGCCCGACCCCAACCCCTTCATCGCCGACGACCTCGAGCTGCTTGATGCCCAGGACGAGCGCCCGCGGCGGCTGGTGGAAGAGCCGGCCTTCGACCTCTGGCACATGGCCGATGCCACCTTCAACACCCCGAAAGTGGAGTGGCGCTTCAGCCTGCAGCATGCCGGCGCGGCGAGCTCCGCCCGGGATGCCGCCCTCGCCCGACTGCTCGCCGGCTGGCTGGACGACAGCCTCAACGAGGCCTTCTACCCGGCGCGCCTGGCCGGCCAGCGCTTCGAGGCCTATGCCCACGCCCGCGGCATCACCCTCTCCTTCTCCGGCTGGCGCGACCGCCAGGGACGGATGATGGAGCAGGTGCTCGAGCAGTTGCAGACCGGCGAGGTGGACAAGGCCAGCGTCGCACGGGTGCGCTACCGCCTGCAGCGGGAGTGGCGTAACGCCCCCCAGGCTTCCCTGCATCGCCAGGCCGGCCGCACCCTGAGCGAGGCGCTGGTGCGGCCCCAGTGGCCCAGCGCGGCCCTGCTGGAGGCGAGCCGGGAGCTGAGCGCGGATGACCTGCGCGACTATCGCGACGCCCTGCTGGCCGAGCTGCGCCTGGAGGCCATGGCGGTGGGCAACCTGGACGCCGAGGAGGCCGAGACCCTGGGTCGCCGGGTCGCCGAGGCGCTTGCCCCGAGCCTGGCCGCCGACGACATCCCCGATCTCACGCCGCTGCGGGCCGACACCGAGATGCCGAGCCTGACGCCGCACACCAGCCGCGAGGAGTCGCTGGCGCTGCGCTACCTTCAGGGGCCCGACCGCTCGCTCAAGAGCCAGGCGCAGCTGGCGGTGCTCGGCCAGCTGCTCGACACTCCCTTCTACCAGCGCCTGCGCACCGAGGAGCAGCTGGGCTATGTGGTTCACGCCGGCTACTCGCCGATGCTGGATGCGCCGGGCCTGGCCCTGCTGGTCCAGTCACCGGATACCGCCAGCGCCGACATCGACGCCCGCATCGATGCCTTCCTGGATGACTTCGAGGGCCGCCTGGACGCACTCGACGACGAGGCGCTGGGTCCTTACCGCCGCACGGTCCATGACCGCCTGACCCAGCGCGACACCAGCCTCTCGGGCCGGGCCAACCGGCTGTGGCAGGCGATGTCCTTCGGTGACACCGAGTTCGACCGCCGCGAACGGCTCGCCGAGCAGGCCCTGACGGTCACCGCCGAGGAGCTGCGCGACCTGTGGCCCGAACTGCGCAAGGCGGCAGTGGCTCGGGTCGCCTTCGATCCGGGCGACGAGCCGGACGACGTCCTGGCCCTGGCCCGGCATCTGGAGCCGCTGCCGGAGGTGGAGGAGTGAGGAGTGAGCGCGCTTCGCGCTTGTGAGGAGTGAGGCGTGAGCGCGCTTCGCGCTTGTGAGGGGTAAAGCGTCATGCAAGGTAAGCGAGAGGCGTCTTTGGGAGACCGGCTGTGCCGAGCGAACGGCGGCGCAGCCGCCCGGCGATGTTACGGCCTCCGAGGCCACAACCTTCGCCCCGCAGAGCCTGGCTCCTCCCGATAGCCGCGAGCCTCGGTGGCAACTCGTGGTCTCCAAGGCCTGAGGGGCGATATCTCAGTCGAAGGCCTGGGCGGGCATGATCGCCTCCACGTGCATCACCAGCTCCTCGAGCACCTGGCGGTCGCGGTCGCTCAGCGCGACCTGATTGAGGCGCTCGATCTCGCGGGCGAAGCCCTTGAGGGTCAGGCCGGCCACCGGCGCATCATTCATGCGCGCCCAGCGATAGGCTTCCCACTGGGCCAGCTCCTCGCCCTCCAGGGTCTCGGGATAGCTGCGCGCCCGAAAGCGGAACACCATCTCCTCGAGACGCGGGTCCTGGAAGGCGAAGCGGGCCCCCACCAGATCCCAGGGATCGCTGTCGCGCACCCGCTGCATCTGCTGGCGATCCGCCGGCGAGAAGAAACCGCCGGCATAGAGCATCAGGTCGGGATCCTCGGGGCCCGCGGGCGGCGGGGCGGCGAATACCTCGCTCACCCTGGACGCCACCTCCGGGTGAGCGGCGAGACGCTTCCAGTGGGCACGGCAGGCGGCGACGTCCAGGCCCAGGCGTTCGACGATGGCACCGTACTCGCCCTTGTTCGGTCCCTCCACGTCCTTGAGGGCACTGGCCGGAAAGAGCACCGGGCACTTGTTGATATGGATCACCTTGAGGGGGATACGCGCCTCGCCCTCGGCCAGATCGTCGTTGCTGACGAAGACCCGCTGGCGGATCTGCTCGGCGGAGAGGTCGAAGAGCGGGGTCGGGTCCACGGAGAGGTCGTAGACGATGACGCCATTGGGGTTGGTGGGGTGCTCGGCCAGCGGCACCACCAGGGCGGCGCAGCCGCGGCTGGCCGGATAGCGGCGCGAGATATGCAGCACCGGCTTGCGCCCCGGCACGTCCAGCAGCTTGCTCACCGCGCGCTTGCCGCGCAGCCCCAGCAGATAGTCGAAGAGGCGGGGATTGGCCTCGCGCAGCCGCCTCGCCAGGGCGATGGTGGCACGCACATCGGCCAGAGCGTCGTGGGCGCCCTGGTGGGCGATGCCGTTGGCGGCGGTCAGATCCTCGAGGCGAAAGCTCGGCGCGCCATCCTCGCGACGGGGCCACTCGATGCCCGTCGGACGCAGGGCGTGGAAGGCGCGCACCACGTCGATCAGATCCCAGCGAGAGTTGCCGTTCTGCCACTCCCGAGCGTAGGGGTCGATCAGGTTGCGATAGAAGAGATGGCGAGTCACCTCGTCGTCGAAGCGCAGGCTGTTGTAGCCCAGCACACAGGTACCGGGGGCACTCATCAGCGCCTCGATCCGGCCGGCAAACTCCGCCTCGGGCAGGCCACGGCGTCGCGCCTGCTGGGGCGTGATCCCGGTGATCAGGCAGGCCTGAGGGTGCGGCAGGTAGTCGTCGGCGGGCCTGCAGAACCATTCGGCCGTCTCGCCGACCTCGTTGAAGTCGGCGTCGGTGCGTATCGCCGCGAACTGGGCCGGGCGGTCACGGCGCGGATCGGCGCCGAAGGTCTCGTAGTCGTGCCACAGGAAGGTCAGCGGGGCAGCGGGCGGCGCCATGAACGGGCTCTCCGACGGTCAGACTGGGTGGAACCACAGCCTAGCACAGCCCCGCGCCCCGCTCAGCTCTCCCCCTCCCTGTCAGCCCGGGGACCCCTTGGGCAGGGTGACGTTGAGCTCCAGCACCGAGCAGTTGTCCTCGCTGTCGAGGCTGATGTTGATGGCGTTGTCATCCACCTGGACGTAGCGGCGGATCACCTCCAGCAGCTCTTTCTCCAGCATCGGCATGTAGTCGGGCTGGCCACGCTGAGTGCGCTGGTGCGCCACGATGATCTGCAGCCGCTCCTTGGCGACCGAGGCGGATTTCTTGCGCTCTCGCTTCAGGAATTCAAGCAGTTTCACCGGCGAACTCCTCCAAACATGCGGCTCAGAAGGCTCTTCTTCTGATATTCGTGGAAGCGCAGCGGCACCTCCTCCCCGAGCAGGCGCGCCACCGTATCAGTGTAGGCCTGGCCGGCGTCGCTTGCGGCATCATGCGTCACGGGCACCCCCTGGTTGGAAGCACGCAGCACCGCTTCGGACTCGGGGATCAGGCCGATCAGGTCGATGGCCAGGATCTCGCGGATGTCGTCGAGGTTGAGCATGTCGCCCAGATCGACTCGCTCCGGATTGTAGCGAGTGACCAGCAGGTGCTCCTTGATGGGCTCCTCACCGCGCTCGGCGCGTCGGGTCTTGGAGGCCAGCAGGCCGAGGATACGGTCGGAGTCGCGCACCGAGGAGACCTCGGGATTGGTGACCACGATCGCTTCGTCGGCGAAGTACATCGCCAGCTGGGCGCCGCGCTCGATACCCGCCGGGGAGTCGCAGAGGATGTAGTCGAAATCCTTGCCCAGTGTCTCCAACACCTTCTCGACGCCCTCCTGACTCAGGGCGTCCTTGTCGCGGGTCTGGGAGGCCGGAAGAATATGCAGGTTATCGACCCGCTTGTCGCGGATCAGCGCCTGATTCAACCCGGCTTCTCCCTGGATCACATTGACCAGGTCATAGACCACGCGGCGCTCGCAGCCCATGATCAGATCGAGGTTGCGAAGCCCCACATCGAAGTCGATCACCACGGTCTTGTTGCCGCGAAGCGCCAGGCCGGTGGCGATGGCTGCTGCGCTGGTTGTCTTGCCGACGCCTCCCTTCCCGGAGGTCACAACGATGATCTTGGCCAAGAGTCGCTTCCTGTCTGTCATTTGATGAAAAAAGATGGCCGCCGCGTGCCGTGCCTCAGGTCAGCGGCGTGATCCCCAGCTGGTCGCCGTCCAGGCGAACCTGGACCGCACTGCCCAGCAGTCGCGGATCGACGTCCTCGAGCCGCTTGTAGCTGCCGGCCACCGACAGCAACTCAGCGTGTAGCTCGCGGCAGAAGATACCGGCCAAGGGGTTGCCGTGAATGCCGGCCAGGGCGCGACCGCGCAGGGCGCCGTAGACGTGGACGCTGCCCAGCGCCAACACCTCGGCCCCGGCGTTGACCGACCCCACCACCACCAGATCCCCTTCCGGGGCGGTGATCTGCTGGCCGGAGCGCACCGTGCCTCGGAAGATCCTGCCACCGCTGGCCGGGCCCGGCGAGGGCGCCAGAACCTCTTCCGCAGTGCTCGGCTCGTCAATGCTCGGCTCGTCGGTGCTCGGCTCGGCTTCCACCGCAAGCACGCTTTCCAGCGCTCTGGGACGGTTAGCCTCCAGAGGCGGAAACCAGCCCAGACCCAGCGCCCAGGCCGACTGCTTGACCGGCTCGGCTCCACCACGCACGGCCACGGGCAGCAGCTTGTGGGCGCGACACACCGCGCAGATGCGTTCGAGGGCCAGATGGGGCTCGTCGAGCTTCTCGACGCTGAGGACGACAGGAGTGTGCTGGAAGAAGGCCGGGGACTGGCTGAGCTTGCCGGCCAGCTGTTCACGAATATGCTCGGGGTCGGCGCTGCTCAACTCCATCACCGTCATCGGCAGCATACCGCCCTTGAAGGTGAAGGCCATGCTATCCCTGTCCACATTGAGGCTCATTGCCGAACTCCACATCGGTGTTGGTCGAGGCATGCCACCAACGCTAAGCGAGTGCCACTCTCCCTGCAACTGATCATACGCCCAGCGGGGACCCGCTGAAAGTGTCTCCAGGCGGCCACAGCCCGGGCTTTTCCCCAGCGGCACCGCGTGCTTAGATACCCCTGCTGAAATGAGATCGCTACACCCAGGCTAGCGTACCGCCAGACAGAATGCCTTGACCCAACGCCATCATCCGATAATAACCGACCGGCGCGTCCCGGTGCGCGATGCGCCCCTTGATCAGGATCGCCCATGTCCGGACTCCTTCGTCGACTCTTTACCCCGCGCTGGCAGCACCCCGACGCCCGAGTGCGCCACCAGGCCGTGGCGCGCCTCGATCTTGCCCGCGACCTTCACCGCCAGGCGCTGGAGCGGCTCGCCCAGGACGATGATCCCGATGTGCGAGCGGCGGCGCTGGCACGTTTCGACGACCCCGAGCGGCTGCTTGGCCTGCGCGATCAGGGTGGCGGCTCCGAGGAGCTCTCCCAGCGACTGATCACCCTGCTGGCCGGCGGTAGCGACAGCCTTGAGCTCGGCACGCGGATCGCCCTGATAGAGCGACTCGACGACGCCTCCCTGCTCGCCGAACTCTGCCTCAAGGGCGATAACCAGCAGCTGCGCCTCGCCGCCCTGGCCAGGCTGAACGACGAGGAGGCGCTGATCCGCCAGGCCTGCGACAACGGCATCGCCGCCGTGCGCCACGCCGCCGCCGAGCGAGTCACAAGCGAAGCCGGGCTCGACCGTCTGGCCCAGCAGGCGCGACGCGACCGCCAGGTCATGCGCAGTGCCCGGGAGCGCCTCAACTGCCTGCGTGCCGATGCTGCGGAGCTGGCCGCTGCCCGGAAGCGACGCGAGGCGCTGCTTGCCGACCTGGAGCGCCATGCCAGCGCCCCCTGGGAGCCGCTCTACGGAGGCCGCTTTCGCCACCTGATGCGCGAGTGGGCCGCCCTGAAGGACCTTCCCGATGCCGCCCAGGAGCGTCGTTACCACGACGCCTGCCTGCGCTGCCGCAAGGTGATTGGCGACCGCGAGGCCCAGCAGCGCGCCAGCGAAGCCGCCGAGGCTCGCCGCGAGGGCGCCGAGCAGGCCAGGGAGGCCCTGGTGGAGGCCCTGGAGGAGGGGCTCGAGGCCCTGGGCCGCAGCAAGGTGGTCACGGCTCAGGACATTGCCAGCCTGCGCGCCCAGAAGCAGCTGCTGGCACATCGCTGGCAGGCGCTCTCCGATCAACACCTGGCCGACCAGGCACTGCGCCAGCGCTATGACGGCGTGCGCGAGGGCTTCGAGCGCATCAGCCAGGCCTGGGTCCGGCTGGAGGAGCGCGCCGACGAGGTCGAACGCGCCATCGCCGACGGCGATGATCAGCGCCTGGAGGCGCTCCTCGACACCCTCAACTGGCCCGAGGACCTGGCTCCGACCCCGCTGCTGCACCGGGCCCGCCAGCGCCTGACGCAGCAGAATGCCCCAGCCGTCGATGAGGACCAGGCGGCACGCCTGGCCCGCTTCACCGCCGATCTCGATGATCTGGAAAGACTGCTGGAGCGCGGCGCCTTCAAGGCGGCCAGCCGCCTCCACCAGCGCCTGCGCCAGACCAGCGAAGGGCTCGATGCCACCCGGGCGGCGCGTCTCCGCCAGCTCGGGGCTCGCCTGGCCGAACTGCGCGACTGGCGCAGCTTCGTCGCCGGTCCCAAGCGCGAGCAGCTGCTGCAGGCCATCGAGACCCTGGCCGAGGATGACGGCCTCATGGACGCCAGCCTGGACCGCCGCCATCGCCAGCTGGTCAAGGAGTGGAAGGCGCTGGGCGACGCCGCCGCCAATCGCGAGCAGTCAACCCGCTTCCGGGCCGCCTCGGACCGCATCCACGCGCGCCTGGCCCCGTGGCGGGAGCGCCTGGAGGCCGAACGCCAGGCCCACCTGGCCACCCGGGAAGCCCTCTGCGAACAGCTGGAAACGCTGCTCGACCAGCCCGCCGAGGAGGCCGACCCCGATGCCCTGCGGGAGATTCGCGACCGCGCCCGAGACCAGTGGCGGCGCGCCTCACCGGTGCCCCGGGATCAGGCCGAGGCCATCGGTCGGCGCTTCGGGCGCATTCGCCATGCGCTCCAGGCCCTGATCGACCAGCGCGCCCTGGCGGTCGCCGAGACCAAGCGAGAGCTCATCGAACAGGTCCGCACCCTGCTCGGCCAGCCGCTGCCCGCGGCCCGCCGAGCCGAGCAGGTCAAGGAGCTGCAGCGCCGCTGGCGAGAGCTGGGTCGCGCCCCGAGAGGGGAAGAGCAGGCGCTTTGGCGCGAATTTCGCAGCCTCTGCGATCAGGTGTTTGCCTCCCGGGAGGCGGAACGCGACAACCGCGTCCGCCAGGCGCGAGAGCGCCAGGAGAGCATGCAGGCACTGATCGAGCGCATGGATGCCTGGCACCCCACCAGCAGCGCCGACGAGGCCGTGCTGGCCGCCGCCATCGCCGAAGCCGCCGCGCTGGAGCCGCTGCCCGGCGGTCGCCGCACCGAAGGCATGCGCCGACGCTGGTCGGGCATCGTGCGCGCCCGGGGCGAACGCCTCGCACGCCTGGCCGTGGTGGAAGAGGTCGAGCGCTGGCGAGCCGTGCAGCCGCTACTTCACGCCCATCTGGAGGCCGACGCCGAGTACCTGGCCGGCGGAGAATCCCGCGAAGTCGCCCTCCCCGAGGGGCTTAGCCTGGCAGAGGACATGCGCGGGGCCCATGCACGCCGCAACGCGGCGCGCCAGACCCACCCTGCCGACGGGGAAATGGAAGAGCACCTGGCGAGAGTGCGAGTTCACCTCTCCCTGCTCGCCGTGGGCAACGTCAGCCATCGCGACGACCCGCTGCGCCTGGCGATCCAGGTAGAGCGGCTCAACGAGAGCCTGAGCCGGGAGCTCTCGCGCGCCGAGGAGGTCCACGGTGTGCTTCGCGAACTGCTGGCCACGGGACCGATATCCCCCGCGCTGTGGAACCGGGAGGTGGGAGAGCTGGACCGCATGCTGGAACGCCTGACGCACCTGCCGCCGCCCTGACGGCGCAATACGAGGACGGCGGGAGCCCGAAAACACCAGGAGCGCGAGGGATGGCCTCACGCTCCTGCACTCGGGGAGGTGGCCTCCTGCCCGCTGAATCGGCAAGGGCCACTGGATCACGGGCGATCAGCCCATGAACTGACCGCCGTTGATATCGATGTTGGCGCCGGTAATGAAGCCGGACTCCTCGTGGGCCAGGTAGGCCACGAGACGACCGATCTCCTCCGGCTTGCCATAGCGCTTGACCGGGATAGTCTCGCGAATGGACTCACGCACCTTCTCGGGAATCTTCATGATCATGTCGGTAGCGATGTAGCCCGGCGAGACGGTGTTCACGGTGATGCCCTTGGTGGCGGTCTCCTGGGCCAGCGCCATGGTCAGGCCGTGCATGCCGGCCTTGGCGGCCGAATAGTTGACCTGCCCGAACTGCCCCTTGCGGCCATTGATGGAAGAGATGTTGATGATGCGGCCGTACTGCTTCTCCAGCATGGTGTCGAGCACGCTGCGGCAGGTGTTGAAGACGCTGTTGAGGTTGGTGTCGATGACCTCGCCCCACTGCTCAGCGGTCATCTTCTTCATGGTGCCGTCGCGGGTGATCCCCGCGCAGTTGACCAGGACGCCGATGGGGCCGTGCTTCTCCTCGATCTCCTTGACCCCGTTGATGCAGGCGTCGAAGTCCACCAGATCCACCCCGGCGATGTCGATGTTGCTGTAGCCATCCGCCTTCTGGGCTTCGAGCCAGCTCTTGGCCTTCTCCGGATTGTGGTAGCCAGCGACTACCTGGTAGCCCTCGTCGGCCAGCGAGCGGCAGATAGCACTGCCGATACCGCCGGTTCCACCGGTCACCCAAGCAACGATTGCGTTGTTGGCCATTGTAACCTCCCTGATTGTCATGACGCTGTGGCCGGCCCAGCTGGCCGGCACACCAATTGTTATCTAGCGCGTTGCCCGTTTTATGACAACTCAACCGAGTATGGACCAGGAAGCGGTGCCGAGACGAGCGTTTGAACCCCGCCCCTTGACTAAAGGGGTAATGCCTGTAGAATACGCCTCACGTTGATGCGGGGTGGAGCAGTCTGGTAGCTCGTCGGGCTCATAACCCGAAGGTCATCGGTTCAAATCCGGTCCCCGCTACCAATATTTTAAGCGGCAGGTCAGTAGCTTACTGGCCTGCCGCTTTTTCGTTGCCGGGCTACGCGACGGCCTGTGACCCTACCGTGCCACCTCTTCTGCAAGCGCCTCCAGGGTGCCGGCGTTGAGGCAGAAGCCACAAACGCGCTCGCAGCGCGTCTGCTCAAGGCAGAGCACGCAGACGCGCTCAAGGTCGCGGCGCACGCCGGGGTTTTGACCTGGATCAGGCACCCATCAGTCGCGGGGCCGCAACACCGCCATCGGGCAGCAGGCCTCGTGGAGCACCTCGTGGCAGACGCTGCCGGCCACTACCTGGGAGAGTCCACTACGACCGTGGGTGGTCATCGCCAGCATGACGTCGCGGCTGTCGGCCAGGTAGCTGACGATGGCATCGGCCGGGCTGCCGTGCAGCACCTCCCAATCCACCTCGATACCGTGCTCCCGCCCCAGGCGGCGCGCCAGGCCATGCACATAGCCGGACTCCATGACATCGCCGGGAGCGCCCTCCCCGGCGGCGGCCACCATGGCGCTGGCATCGAGCACCTGCAGCAGCTGCAACCGGGCCCCGAAACGACCCGCCAGCGCCACCGCATGGGGCAATATCGACTCGCAGAGCGAGGAGCCATCCACGCAGACCATGACCACCTCCACCCGGGCATGGCGCTCGGGGGCATAGCGGGGCCCGCACAGCAGTACCGGTTGGCTGGTACGACGCACCACGCCGGCGGTCACGCTGCCAATCAGCATCTCTGGCACCGGGCGGCGCCCGTGGGCCCCCATGCACAGCCCCACCCCCTCCTCCTCCGCCAGCCCGGCCAGGGCCTCCTCGACGCCGTCGTTCACCACCACCTCGATCGGCACGCTGGCCAGCGCGCGCTCCCCGGTGTCATCCAGGTGGGCCTGCAGAGCCTGCCGTCGGGGCTCGGCCCGGGCCGCCTCGGCGACCACCGAGACGATGGCCAGCCTGGCCTCGAGCTGGGCCGCCAGGTTCCTGCCCAGCACCAGGCCGCGCAGGGATTCGTCATTCTCGTCCATGGCCACATGAATCGTCTGCATGAGAGTGCTCCTCGAAGGGCCGGGCGAGCTGTCGGAATGGCCCGGCACGTCAATGATTGGCGCCTGGCGCCTATTGCTGTTTCTCGGCAGTGTTCTGGGCAGCGCGCCGATGATCAGCGTCTATCCGCTGCTCGGCCAGAACTACGATAGAAAAGCCACTGTCGACCAGCCCGAACACCCTGGCAGCATAGGCGCCTTCACTTGCCGCGGTAGTAGCCCGGCGCGACGAAGGGCGTCTTGCTGACCACCATGGGCAGGCGCTTGCCGCGCACCTCGGCAAAGACCGTGGTGCCGACCTCGGCAAGGGCGACCGGCACATAGCCCAGGGCTACCGGCTTGCCCACGCTGGGACCGAAACCGCCGGAGGTGACGATGCCGATCAGGTTGCCCTCGGCATCGAACAGCTCGGCCCCCTCCCGAACCGGGGCGCGACCTTCGCCGAGCAGGCCGACCCGCTTGCGGACGTGATCCCTGGCCGCCACCTGGTGGAGGATCCGATCGGCGCCGGGGAAGCCGCCGGAGCGCTCGCCGCCGTGGCGACGCGGCTTGCCGATGGCCCAGATCAGGCCCGCCTCGACGGGCGTGGTGGCGGCATCGATATCGTGGCCATAGAGGCAGAGCCCTGCCTCCAGGCGCAGGGAATCGCGAGCGCCCAGGCCGATCGCTTCCACCTCCGGCTCTGCCAGCAGGCGGCGGGCCAGCGCCTCGCTCTGCTCGGCGGCCACCGAGATCTCGAAGCCATCCTCGCCGGTATAGCCGCTGCGGCTGACCCACACCGGTATGCCGTCGATCTCGAAGTGGCCGTGCTGCATGAAGACCATCTCGCAGGCCGCCGGACAGAGGCGCGCCATCACCGTGGCGGCCCGTGGCCCCTGCAGGGCGAGCAGGCCGCGGTCGAGCACCTCGATCTCGTGACCTTCGGGCAGATGCTCCTGCAGATGGGCGATGTCCTGCTCCTTGCAGGCCGCGTTGACCACCAGGTAGAGGTGATCGCCGGCGTTGACCACCATCAGGTCGTCGAGAATGCCGCCCTCTTCGCTGGTCAACAGCGCATAGCGCTGCATGCCTTCGGGCAGGCCGGCGATATCCGCGGGCACCAGGGTCTCCAGCGCCTCGGCCGGCGCGGGACCTCTCAGCAGCAGCTGTCCCATATGGGAGACGTCGAACAGACCGCAGGCGCTGCGCGTCTGCTCGTGCTCCTTCTTCACGCCCAGTGGGTACTGGACCGGCATCGCGTAGCCGGCGAAGGGCACCAGCTTGGCGCCCAGCGCCACATGCAGGTCATACAGCGGGGTGCGGTTCAACTCACTCATCGGGGTTGCCTCTATGACAGACTGACAGATCGCGGCGGCCCGCCGGCGCTCGACCGACTCGGACTCGAATGGACCAAGAGTAGACCATGTTTCTCATTGGAAACAATGGCGCCTTGAAAGAAACTTTGCCAAATCACCCTCCCAAACCCCGACTGCCTAAACCTCCAGAGATCAAACTACAAGCCGCTGAATAGTGACAGCACAGGTTTCTTATAGGAAACACTCTATCAACACCGGCGTTCTGCGCCCCTCCCCTTGAATACACGCGCCGTCACCCGCATCTTCCCTGTAAACCCACTCAGACTCGGGAAGCCCAACCATGCCCATCGTCGATCCGCGCACCGGCGAACCCCTCGCCTCCGACACGCCCTCCGCCGCCAGCGACGCCGCCACGGCTTCCGCCCCCGCCGGCGAAGCACCCGAGGTGATCGTCGATGCCGACGCCAGCAACATTCAGCAGCTGCTGGAGATCTCCATGCAGGTGCCGGTGCTGCTCGACTGCTGGGCTCCCTGGTGCGAACCCTGCAAGAACCTGATGCCGGTGCTGGAGAAGCTGGCCCGTGAATACCAGGGCGCCTTCATCCTGGCCAAGCTCAATATCGAGGAGAATCAGGAGATCGCCGCCCAGCTCGGCGTGCGCTCGGTACCCGACGTCAAGCTGATCAGCCAGGGCGGCCTGGTCGACCACTTCCAGGGAGCACTGCCCGAGAAGCAGATCCGCGAGTGGCTGGGCCGCTATTTTCCGGCCCCGGAGGACGCCCCGGCCAGCCCCGAGGAACAGGCCGCCGAGGCACTGGCCGCCGGCGATGCCGCCACGGCCCGCGCCCTCTACGAGGAGCTCGCGCAGCAGAATCCGCAGCACTACCCCTATCAGGTGGATCTGGCCCGGGCGCTGGTGGCCGAAGGCAACGCCGCGGATGCCCGCGCCCTGCTCGACAACCTGCCGCCGGAGGAGCGCGATGCCGCCCCGGCCCGTGGCGTACGCGCCAGCATCGAGTTCGGCGAGGAGGCCCCCGGCGCCGACGAGCTGGCCGCCCTGGGTGATCGCGACGACAGCGAGGCCCGGTACCTGCGCGCCCTGCGCCGGGTGGCCGATGGCGACTACGAGGCCGGCCTCGATGCCCTGCTGGCGCTGATGAAGACCGATCGTGCCTACGGCGACGACGCCGCCCGCAAGACCCTGCTGCGAGTCTTCGACGCCCTGGGCGCCGACCACCCGCTGACGGTCAGCTACCGCCGCAAGCTGTTTGCGCTGCTTTACTGACCCGGCTTCGCCGGGAGCTGTAAGCCATAAGCTTGAAGCTGGAAGTCACTTCAACCCCGGACCCAAAACCGAGCGGGAACATGTTGCCATGCAGCACTGCTGACGGCTTCGAGCTTCCAGGCGCGACGCGACGCTCTTCAGGCTTTCAAGACCTTATCCAGCCGCGCCAGCGCCGCCTCCAGCTGGGCCGCCGTGGTGCCGAAGTTGAGCCGCGCCAGACCCGGGGTGCCGAAATCGGCGCCGTCGGAGAGTGCCACCCCGGCGCGCTCGAGCAGCGGCTGCTGGGGCGAATCGCTCCCCGCCAGGGCCGGCGCCTGGCGCAGGTCGAGCCAGGCCAGATAGGTGGACTCGGGCGCGCTCAGGGTCACCCCCGGCCAGCCTGCCACTCGCTCCACCAGGACCTGGCGATGGCTGCGCAGCACCCCGAGCAGCGCCTGACGCCAGGACTCACCCTCGGCATAGGCCGCCTCGGCGGCCACCAGGCCCAGCACGTTGCCGTCCGGCGTCAACCCCTTGACCACGGCGGCGAAGCGCCGGCGCAGGGCGGCGTCGGGAATCACCGCACAGGCGGTGGTCAGCCCCGCCAGGTTGAAGGTCTTGGAGGGAGCCCAGAGGGTCAGGGTGCGCGCGGCCAGCTCAGGGAAGGCCGCCGCCAGCGGCACATGGCGCGCCCCCTCGTCCAGCAGCAGGTCGCAGTGCAGCTCATCGGAGACCACCAGCAGGTCATGACGCTCGACCAGCTCGGCCAGGCCGGCCAGCTCGTCGCGGCCCCAGACTCGCCCGGTGGGGTTATGCGGATGGCACCACAGCAGCAGCCGGGTGCGCGGGGTGATCGCCGCCTCCAGCGCCTCGAGATCGAGCCGCCAGGGCTCGCCGGGGGCCGCGGGCTCGGCCATCGCCGCCTGCTGGGGGAGGCGCCCGGTGCGCTCGGCCACCCGCAGGAAGGGGGGGTAGATGGGTGTCACGGTCAGCACGCCGTCGCCCGGCTCGGTGAGCGCCAGACTGGCCAGATGCAGGGCCGGCACCACGCCGGGCAGCCACAGCTGCCAGCCGGGCTCGATGGCCCAGCCGTAGTGGCGCTCGCTCCAGGCGCAGAGGGTCTCGCGCAGGGAGTCCGGCACCAGGCCATAGCCGAACACGCCGTGGTCGACCCGGGCGCGCAGCGCCTCGAGCACCGCCGGCGGCGAGACGAAGTCCATGTCGGCCACCCACAGCGGCAGCACATCGTCGCCGTAGCGGTGCCACTTCTGGGAGGGCCAGTGGAACGGCCGGTCGCCGGACGGATGCCGACGCTCCACGGGCGTGGCAAAATCGAACGCCATGCGCTCACTCCTCGATGATCAGGACATGTGATGACCAAGACGATGCCCCAGGACGGCTTCTATGCCAAGGTACGCCGCGGGCTGCCCGCGCTGATCGGCCAGTGGCTGGCGCTGGGCCAGGGCGACGCCGAGCGCCTGGCGCTGATCCTGGCCGAGACCGCCCGGGTCGCGAAGCTGGGCCAGCCCGAGGCCACCCCGGACGGCGCCACCCTGAACGCCTGGAGCGCGCCGGAGGCGGGCGACGAGATCCCGCTATGGGCGGCGCGCACCGCCGCCTTCCTGCTGATCCAGATGCCGGCCCGGCCGCTCCCGGCCAGCGACGACGAGGCCTGCGCCTGGGCCTACTGCTGGCTGCGCAACCGCAGCTTCGACGACCACGAAAGCGCCGAGGCCGCCCTGCCCGCCCATCTTCGCGGCCCCCTGGCGGCCCCGCTCAGGGCGGCCTGGATAGACCGCCAGGGACTGCGCTTGATCTAACGCCCCTGACGCCGACGCACGGCCCGTTTCGGCTTGAAGCCGGGCGGCTTGCCGGCCAGCCAGTCGACGAAGCTACCGATATCCGGGTGCGCCATCAGCGCCTCCCGGCTGCGGTACTGGTCGGCCAGCTCGCGCTCCGACAGCAGCGCGTGGATATGCTTGTGGCAGGGGTGACAGAGCCACAGGATGGCAGTCAAGCGCTCCACCCGGTCGAAGCGGCGCCGGTAGCGCGCCTTGCCGTGCAGCGCGCGCGGTATCAGGTGGTGCTTGGTCAGCGGCGACGGCCGACCACACAGTTCGCAGCCCTCGGGGCGTGGCGGTGGAGAAAGCTCATGGTGGGCCATGGGGCCTCCCGCGACGAGACAGTGTTCGAACTGATAAGGAAAACAGCATGGAAGTTCCCCTGAGCTGGCAGCTGGCCAAACTCCTGGTCTCGATCGGCATGGTGCTGGGCCTGGGTGCCATCGCCGTGCGCGTCAGCCCCCGCGTCGCCGGGCTGCTGGCCGGCTACCCCCTGGGTACCGCCATCGCCCTGTTCTTCATCGGCCTGGAACTCTCCACCGGGTTTGCCGCCGAGAGCGCCGTGCACACCCTGGCCGGCTTCACCGCCACCCTGGCGCTGGGCGGCGGCTACCTGCTGGCCGGCCGCCGGCCGGGGTTTCCCGGGGTGCTGGCCGGCACCGCGGCGGGCCTGGCCGCCTTCCTGGCGGTGAGCCTGCTGCTCACCCGGGTGGAGTTCGACCGCTTCACCGGCACCGCCACCACCCTGGCCGCCATCCTGCTCTTCACCTGGCTCTACCGCCGGGTGCCGGAGAGCGCCGCGCGCCCCGGCGGGCGTCTCTCCTGGGGGGCGCTGGGCCTGCGCGCCCTGCTCGCCGCCGCCATCATCTTCGTGATCACCGGTCTCGCCCACGTCCTGCCGGCGGCCTGGGCCGGCGTGATGGCGGCCTTCCCGATCACCATGTACCCCTTCCTGGTGATCCTGCACCTGACCCACGGCCCCGGCCCGGTGGCCACGGTGATCAAGCACTACCCGGCGGGGCTCGGCGCGCTGCTCAGCTACACCCTCTGCGTCTCGCTGGCCTACCCCGTGCTGGGGATTGGCCTCGGCACCCTCGCCGGCTTCGCCGTGGCCACCCTCTGGCTGTTGGGCTGGACCCGGCTGCAGGCGTGGCAGCAAGCCAGGCGGCTTCCCCAGGCTTGACCGAGCGCTTGCTTGGGGCAAAGCTGTTCTGCCTGAATGATGATCACCGCGACGACTACAACAAGGAGCCCCCCGCCATGTTCACCCGCACCATCGAGCCCGCCTTCTACGACACCGACGCCCTGGGCCATATCAACAACACCCGCCTGCCGGCCTGGTTCGAGCTGGCCCGCAACGACCTCTTCCGGCTCTTCACCCCGGACCTGGACCCCCGCCGGTGGCGCCTGATCATGGCCCGCATGGAGGTGGAGTACCGCGCCGAGCTGCAGTACGGCCGCGATATCGAGATCCGTACCTATATCTCGCGGCTGGGCAACAGCTCCTTCACGGTGACCCAGGAGGCCCACCAGGAGGGCCAAATGACCAATATCGGCCGCACCGTGATGGTTCACTTCGACCATGAGGCCAAGAAGGCCGTCCCCATCGAGGGCGAGCTGCGGGAGGCGCTGGCAGCCCACGTCCGGGAGGAGCCGGCGGCAGCATGACCCCCGCCATCAGGCAGCTCGAGAAGGCCGGCGTCGACTTCACCCTGGTCGAGTACGACCACGATCCGCGCACCCCCGCCTACGGCGAGGAGGCGGCCCGGGCGCTGGGACTCCCGGCCGACGAGGTGTTCAAGACCCTGCTCGTGAAGCTAGACGATGGCCGGCTGGCGGTGGCCATCGTGCCGGTCTCGCACCGGCTCGACCTCAAGGCCCTGGCTCGGGCCGCCGGGGCCCGGCGGGCCAGCCTGGCCGAAGCCGACGAGGCTCGGCGCGCCACCGGCTATGTTCTCGGCGGGATCAGCCCACTGGGCCAGAAGCGCCGCCTGAGCACCTTCCTGGACGCCAGCGCCGAGGCGCTGCCGGCCATTCACGTCAGCGGCGGACGCCGCGGCCTGGAGATCCGTCTGGCCCCCGCCGATCTGGCACGCCTCACCGGCGCGCGGCTGACGCCACTCGGCCGGTCTTGACGCAAGGTGAGCCGAATCATCGCCCCGCCTGTCCCAGTACCATGACCCCGATTCCGCCCCACCCATCCCCAAGGAGCCTGGCATGGCCATCCGCTACGACCTCTGGCTGGACCCCGATAACGTCGCCCGGCACCGAGCCGTGGAGGCGGACATGATCCGCTACTTTGTCGAACGCTTCGCCGACTATCCCCACATCCGCTTGTTCGGCGCCGACCCCTACGATTATGATGCCCCGTTCAACCGACTCTACGACGTGCTGATGGCCCGGGCCGCGGAGTACTGCGAGCGGGAGTGGCGCTACTCGCCCACCCCCGAACAGCTCAACCGCGCCTTCTTCCTGGCCGTCGGTCAGTCCAACAAGTTTCTACGGGACCCCGACGATGGTGATCCGCACCGATCAGACCCCTGATGAGCGCCAGCTGGCCATCATCACCGCCCAGCTGGGCCGCGCGCCCCGCGGCATCGAGGCAGTGGCGGCCACCGACAGCGAGGGCACACCGCTGGTGCTGCGCATGGCGCCGATCGTCGACGGCAGGCCCTTTCCGACCCTGTACTGGCTCTGCTCCGAGCGGCTCAAGGTGGAGATCTCGCGCATCGAGGCCGTCGGCGTGATCAAGGAGCTCGAGGCCCGCCTGCAGCAGGAGCCAACGTTTCTCGCCGCCTACCACGCCAGCCATCGCGACTACGTGGCGGCCCGCTGGCGCTGCATGAGCGAGGCACAAAAGGCCGAGGTAATGCAGCTGGGCTATGATGCGGTGCTCACCGAACGCGGCATCGGCGGCATCAGTAACTGGGACCAGGTGCGCTGTCTGCACACCCAGTACGCCCACCACCTGTGCGGAGACAATGTCATCGGCCAGTGGATGGACGCCGAGTACGGCGTGGCCGACTGCCTGCCCGGCGGGGCCCGGCCCCGCTCCCCCTGACCCTTTAATGACGTCTACCAACGCCCACCAAGGAGCCCTCGATGTACCTCGATACCCATGTGGTTGCCAGCCTGGCCCTGATCGCCAGCATGTTCGTGATCACCGGCGTCGGCTTCAAGCTGCTGCGCCAGGCCATGAAGCGTGATGCCGAAGGCTCTCGCTGAGCCGCGGCGGCAGGTCCGACACGAAGGGCGCCACGACGGCGCCCTTCGCCGTTTCCAGGCATGGGAAAGGACTTGCGGCGACAGAGGCTCGGCGCCAGCATAAGGCCCCTGCCAGGAGGAGACAGCGCCCCTGCCAGTGTAAAGCGCCTCAGGCGCGAGCGAGAGCGCTGCCAACGGGAGGCAAGAACGCCTCCACCAAGGAGAAGAGCATGCCAAGATTCTGCGTCTACCTGGGGTCACGGGACGGCCACGATCCCCAGTTTCTCGAAACCGCCCGCGAGCTGGGCCGCGAGCTGGCCCGGCGAGGACATACGCTGGTCTACGGCGGCGCCCGCATCGGCCTGATGGGCGCCCTGGCGAACGCGGCCCTGGCCGAGGGCGGCGAGGTGATCGGGGTCATGCCGGATCATCTGGTGGAGCGCGAACAGGCCCACCACGGCCTCACCGAGCTGATCCGAGTGGCCAACATGCACGACCGCAAGGCCAGCATGGCCGCCCACGCCGACGCCTTTATCGTGCTGCCCGGCGGCATCGGCACTCTGGAGGAGTTCTTCGAGGCCTGGACCTGGCACTACCTAGGGATCCACGACAAGCCCATCGGCGTGCTCGACACCGGCGGCTTCTACAGCCCGCTGCTGGCGTTTCTCGACAATACCGTGGAGCAGGGCTTTCTCAACGCCCGCACCCGGGCCGAGCTGCTCGATGCCACCGAGCCGGGCGAACTGCTGGATATCCTCGAGGCACGGCTTGCCGAGCTGGCCGGCCCTCTCTGATTCGACTCAGGCGTCGCCGGCCAGCTCGCGGGTACGCTGATAGGTGAGCTGGAGCAGGCGGGCGTCCTCGCTGGCGCGATGCCGGCGAATCCCCATCTCGGCCACCAGGGCCTCGCGGGTGGCATGCCAGAGGGCCAGCTGCTCTTCGCTGAGCAACTTGCGCAGCGCTTCCAGACGGAAGGCCGGCAGCATGCCAGCGTGGTGGAAGAGCAGCGACAGCCAGGTGTTGTCATAGCCCCAGCTATCGCTGTAGGCGATACCCAGCTCGCCGAGCTCGTCGTTGAGCCAGCGCGCTACCTGGCGCACCGGGTAGCCCTCGCGATGCAGCCGCGCACGGCTGATGCCGTGCAGCAGCTCAGCCTTGGGGTCCCAGTGGGTCCACTCGGAGAGGGGCTGGATCAGGAAGGCACAGCTGCTGCCGTCGGGGCGGGCCAAGCCGACCTCGATGGGGTAACTGCCGCGCCCGAACCCGGACGCTTCGATATCGAGCAGTGTCGGTAGCGTCACGGAAGCACGGGTCCTCGGGGCCAGCGGGAAAAAGGCCTGGTAGCGTCATGGCTGCCGGCCGGGTATCTCGCCCTAGTGTCGCGTCTCGGCTTCACCGCTGTCCAGCACCTCGCCCAGGCCGGCGGCCTGATCGGCCAGGCACTGCCAGTGGGTGGCGCGCTCGCCATCCACCGGCAGGCCCAGATGCCCCTCGCGGTAGGCGCGCGCCAGGCGGGCGGCGGCCAGGGGGTGACCGGATTCACCAGCGCGGGCGTACCAGGTCACCGCGCGATCGTCACGGCGCGGGTAGAGCGCACAGCCGTGCTCGTAGATCTGAGCGGCCTGGTACTGGGCGCGAATATCGCCGGCCTGGGCCGCCTCCATCACGTAGCGGGCGCCGCGCGCCTTGTCCTGAGGCGTCAGACCGCGATGGAAGAGCATATGGCCATAGACGGAGAGCGCCGCCGGATGGCCGGCGTCGGCGCAGCGCTGGAAGAGGTGCATGGTCAGCCGCTGGGTGCGCGGGGAGCGGGGCAGCCAGCGCGTATGGAACAGCTGCTCCGCCAGGCGGTATTCGAGCCGGGTGAACAGTGATGATGCCTGTGTCATGGCCAGTAACCGGATCCTGTAACGCAAGCAAGGACACACGGCACAGCCCTGTGCGCGGCGTCTGCTCTGGTGCGGAAACCTGACCGCCCTGATGCTCCGGGGGCGGAAACGGCGGCCAGCATACGCCCGCCCCGCCCGGGACTCAACCCTGGCCATTTGCCGCCCCTGCCGGGCGACCGCTACCATGCTCCCTACATATCCGTAGATCCAGGTGAGGGAGTCGATAATGCAGACGCGACCGCTGGGCACCACCGGCATCGAGGTCAGCCGCCTGTGCCTTGGCACCATGACCTTCGGCGAGCAAAACAGCGAGGCCGAAGCCCATGAGCAGCTGGACCGCGCCGTGGCCTTCGGTATCAACTTCATCGACACCGCCGAGATGTACCCGGTGCCGCCGAAGGCAGAGACCCAGGGCCGCACCGAGGCCTATATCGGCAGCTGGCTGAAGCAGCGCGGCAGCCGCGACGATGTGATCATCGCCACCAAGGCGACGGGGCCCGGGCTCGAGCACATCCGCGGCGGCCCGCGGTTGACTCGAGACCAGCTTCATCAGGCCGTCGACGCGAGCCTCTCCCGCCTGCAGACCGACTACGTCGACCTCTACCAGCTTCACTGGCCGGATCGCCGAGCCAACTTCTTCGGCAGGCTGGGCTATGAGCACGACGACGAGGAGGAAGATGCCACTCCCCTGGAGGAGACCCTGGCCGCCCTCAAGGAGCTGGTCGACGCCGGCAAGGTGCGCGCCATCGGACTCTCCAACGACACCCCCTGGGGGGTGATGCGCGCCCTGCAGCTGGCCGAGACACTCGGCTTGCCGCGGGTCGCCTCGATCCAGAACCCCTACAACCTGCTCAATCGCACCTTCGAGGTGGGCCTGGCCGAGATCGCCCACCGCGAGCAGGTGGGCCTGCTCGCCTACTCGCCGCTGGCCTTCGGCGTCCTCTCCGGCAAGTACCTCGAGGGCGCCCGCCCCGAAGGCGCGCGCCTGACCCTGTTCGAGCGCTTCCAGCGCTACACCAATCCCCAGGCCGAGGCGGCCGCCGCCGAGTATGTGCAGATCGCCCGCGATGCCGGCCTGGACCCGGCCCAGATGGCGCTGGCCTTCGTCAATTCGCGCACCTTCCTGACCAGCAACCTGATCGGCGCTACCAGCATGGAGCAGCTCGAGAGCAACCTGGAGAGCGAGTCCCTCAAGCTCGACCAGGACGTGCTCGAGGCCATCGAGGCGGTGCACCAGCGCCGGCCCAACCCGGCGCCCTGAGCCAGGCGGCGCCACGGCTGCCGGGCTATCGCCACGATAGCCCAAGGGTCGTGGCGACCTTGGTATACTTGCACGACCCAAACAGGATCTGGAGCGCCCCCATGCTGAGCGTGATTTCGCCCGCCAAGTCGCTGGACTTCGAGACCCCGGCCACCACCGACATCCATACCCAGCCGGACTACCTCGAGCGCAGCCGCGAGCTGATCGAGATCCTGCGTGACTACTCGCCGCAGCAGCTCAGCGAGCTGATGGGCATCAGCGACAAGCTGGCCGCCCTCAATGCCGCCCGCTTCGGCGACTGGCAGACGCCTTTCACCGCAGACAATGCCAAGCCCGCCGTCCAGGCCTTCCAGGGCGATGTCTACGTGGGCCTCGAGGCGGAGACGTTCAGCGACGACGACAACGCCTTCGCCCAGGCGCATCTGCGCATCCTCTCCGGCCTCTACGGCCTGCTGCGTCCCCTCGACCTGATCCAGCCCTACCGCCTGGAGATGGGCACCAAGCTGCCCAACCCGGCGGGCAAGGATCTTTACGCCTTCTGGAAAGAGACCCTCACCCGGGCCCTGGACGCCGCCGTGGCCGAAAGCGGCAGTCCGGTGCTGGTCAACCTCGCCTCCAACGAGTACTTCAAGGCCATCGACGCCAAGAAGCTCCAGGCGCGGGTGGTGACTCCGGTCTTCAAGGACGAGAAGAACGGCAAGCTCAAGATCATCAGCTTCTACGCCAAGAAGGCGCGCGGTCTGATGGCGGCCTGGATGATCCGTGAGCGCCTGGACGACCCGGAGGGGCTGAAGGCGTTCGATGTGGCCGGCTACCGCTACAATCCGGCCATGAGCGAGGGCGACACCCTGGTCTTTACCCGGGCGGAAGGCGATGCCTGACCCCGCCCGACTGCGTCGGGAGCTGTAAGCCATAAGCCTGAAGCCGGAAGAAAAACCTCATTGCAGACCGGTAAGGGCACGCCGTCAGACTATGCAAACACCAGCGGGCGGGCGGAGCGCCCCTTGAGGAAGCGGCGATGGGCCTGCTTGAAGCGCTCGTCGTCGCAGCGGTGCAGCCACTCGTAGGCCACCATGTCGGCGCTGACCGCCACGGCCCCCGCCTGCACCATGCGCTCTCGAGCCAGACGCGCCTCCGCGGCGCGGCGACTGGCACAGGCCTCGACAAGCCAGTAGACCTCATAGCCCGCCGCCAGCAGACCCAGACCCGTCTGCATCACGCAGATATGCGCCTCGGTGCCGCACAGCACCACCTGGCGCTTGCCGCTCTCGGCCAGCGTCGAGGCGAATTCGGGGTTGGCGCAGGCGTCGAAGGTCAGCTTCTGCCACAGCCGATGGTCCGGTAGCGCTTCCAGCAGTCGTGGCTCGCTACCGCCCAGCCCCTCGGGGTACTGTTCGGTCACCCATACCGGCACCTCGATGGTCTCGGCCAGGCCACCCAGCCAGGCCGCCTCGGTCACCGCCTGGTCGCCGTGCTCGATCAACGGCAGCAATCCCGCCTGCAGATCGACGATCAGCAGCAGGCTCTCTTCTCGTGTCAGACGCATGGGACGCTCTCCTTGTGCTTGTTGTCGGTTTTTATGGTGCCCTCCAGCATAGCCGGTAGAATGACTCGACTCGACCTTCTCACCCCTACCAAGACCCACTATCGGAGATACCCCTGATGCGACATCTGCTTGTCATGCTGGTCGTCGGTCTCTTTACCCTCGGCCCGGCCCTCGAATTCGCCGAAGCCCGCCGCATGGGCGGTGGCGGCAACGTCGGCAGCTTCTCGCGCTCCGCCGACCGCCCCTCCTCCTCTCCCAGCCAGCAGCAGGCCACGCCCAGCCAGGGCCAGCAGCAGGGCGCCGCCGCCGGCGCACGCCGGGGTGGCATGGGCGGCATGATGGGCGGCCTGCTCGCCGGCGGCCTGCTCGCCGCGCTGTTCTTCGGCGGCGCCTTCGATGAGCTGCGCATGGCGGATATCCTGCTGATCGCCGGCCTGGCCTTCGCAGCGATCTGGTTCCTGCGCCGCCGCGCCGCCATGGCAGGCGCTGGCGCCGGTGGCGCTGCTCCCCAGGCGCGCGGCGAGCAGGAAGCCCCGGAAACCGCCTCTCGAACCCAGGCTTTTCAGGCCAGCGCTCCGCTGGGCGGTAGCGCCGCCTTCGCCGGTGAGCCCGAATGGTTCGACCGCGAGCGCTTCCTGGGCGGCGCCAAGGAGCACTTCATGACCCTGCAGCGGGCCTGGGACAACAACGACTTCTCCGGCATCCAGGAGTACGTGACCCCGGAGCTCTACAACCTGCTGCGCGGCGAGCGTGACCGGCACCCGGCCAACAACCGTACCGAGGTGGTGCGCCTGTTCGCCGAGCTGGGCATGGTCGAGGAAGTCGGCCAGCGGGCCGAGGCCACCGTGATCTTTCACGGCATCCTCGACGAGAACGGTGAACAGAACGAGTTCAACGAGACCTGGCACCTGGTGCGGGACCTGCGCGATGGCGCCCCCTGGTACGTGCAGGGCATCGAGCAGAACGAGCAGTCGAGGTAGCAGACCCTCTTCAGCCAGATACGGCAGGGCCGGGCGCGATCGCCCGGCCCGCC
>LFCJ01000125.1_pt1 | contig 41652 bp, 48 predicted proteins | sample 643141 | NCBI WGS metagenome assembly LFCJ01 (sample SAMN03766243, study PRJNA286221) | soda lake metagenome | biome: soda lake; feature: Kulunda steppe; material: water; isolation source: sample B1-Br-g2 brine of Lake Bitter-1 | place: Russia: Kulunda steppe | collected 2010-07
ATGCCGAATGATAACCCTTATATTTCCACCAGCGGCTACAGTTGAGTGTACCCGCCCTTAGCTCAGACTGGTAGAGCAGTCGACTGTAGATCGACTTGTCCCCCGTTCAAATCGGGGAGGGCGGACTTTTGTTGCGAACAACGTAAGCAGTCACCCGTCCACCCCGACGCGATGTGAGCCTGTGAGCCACTGCCCCCGAACGGCACGAAGTCGCGGCTGGGGTACTCGTCGAACACCCATCATCCATCCGGTTCACTCCGCCATCGCACAGTAACTCGTTGGCATTGCGACGGTCCTGACGGAGACCACACGGCGGCGACACTGACCAGTCAGCCCCTACTGTTACTCCGGCTATCTCCCTATAATCATCTGTCGAGTCGAACTATAATTCGTCAGAGGCACATCTCGACTCGGCTTTTCCGCGAAATTACTGGACCGAGACAGTAGACAGTGTGGCGACTGCTGATCGCTCGGAGATTCCGCGATCCGGCTCGCCGACTGTTCGGCGACTACGACCACTGTGACGATCGTATCGACGGCCATCTCGACCCGAAAGCACAGTTCCCCAGCGTCGATTCGAGCGTGTTATACATCGTACCCGCTCCGACCTGTCGATCGACATTCGGCGATCGATAATATCCATGTTTAACGTCCTAGTAGAATATAGCAGACAAACGTATTGTTTAGTCCAAAATTTATATACACTCGACAGCTTATGCGCTACAGTATGCCAAAACTAGCATACGAAATTGAAACAGCTGTTGCCGGGTTCGATACGGGAAACGTGATCGAAGTGATCGCCCAGTACGGAGACTGGCACGTCTACGACGTGAAAGTTCGATCACAGGGAGCAGGAAGCGCCCACTCCGCCGAGTTGACCTGGAACCAGCTCCGAGAGCACAGTTCACCGATCGAAGCGACGTGAGTTTGCGTCGGCCGTGATCGGTCCCCCACCATACGGTGATTCCACGTTCACGATCGAAACGCGCGATCGCCGGCCGGTTCCTTTTGGCGAGTGTGACGGTACCGTCGGCTATGAGTGACGAGACACCGAATCGCGATCGTGCACAGGATCGGATGGGAGAGCGGAAAGCCCAACGAGCAGATACCACTGAGTCGATTCTCGACGACGTCGAACGCCACCTCGGTGAGGTAGCGTATCCGATCACGAGTGAGGAACTCGCGACGGAGTACGGCAGCGAACCGATCGATCTGCCGAACGAGACCGAATCGCTGGGGAGCGTCTTCGATCGGCTGGCCGGCGAACAGTTCGATTCAGCCGAGGAGGTCCGGGAGGCCGTCTACGGCGAACTAACCGGCAAGGCGGGCGACCGAAACGAGGCGAACCCGGAGCGTGATCTCGAGGAGATAGACGAAGAGTCACCAAGCGAGAGCGGGGGCGACCAGTTCTAAGGTCGAACGCGGCGACGGTTCGGCGCCCGAATCGAGCGCCAGCGGCCGGACTGGTGTCTCGGCGTCCGAGCGACGATAGCAGAACGGATTTACGTCACGGGACACTGGTTTCGCGTATGGATTACGAATCGAGTCTCGACCGAGCGATGGAGGAAGTCCCCGACATTGGGGGCGACCAGGAACGGCTTAAGATTCCCGACCCACAGGCACAGAAAGACGGCGCATTCACCCGGTTTACGAACCTCGGTGACGTCGCCGATACACTCTCGCGTGAGAGCGAACACCTTCACCGGTTCGTCCAGCGAGAACTCGGTACCAGCGGCAAACTCGAAGACGGCCGCGGCCGTTACAACGGGACCTTCACCCAGAAGGACTTCGACGCGGCGATCGACGCCTACGTTGACGAGTACGTCCTTTGTTCGGAGTGTGGACTGCCGGACACCCGTCTGGTCCGCGAGGACCGCACGCCGATGCTGCGCTGTGACGCCTGTGGTGCGTTCCGGCCAGTGACCAAGCGCTCGACGGCCAGCCAGCAACAACAGCAGGCCGAAGCCGTCGAAGAGGGCAAGACCTACACGGTCGAGATCACAGGCACCGGTCGCAAAGGCGACGGTGTCGCCGAGAAAGGCGAGTACACGATCTTCGTCCCCGGTGCGGAGGAAGGCGACGTCGTCGAGATCTACATCAAGAACATCTCTGGGAACCTCGCGTTCGCGCGACTCGCCTGATCGGCACCGCGTTCTCGTCCCCGATCGGCAGCGACGTTCCGGTTTGGTTTTCTGCGTCTGCCTGATTCAGTTCGACCGTGGATCTGTCGTCTCATCCCAGCACTCGACAGCGTCCAGACTGCGTCGATCGCGTTCGGCCGACGCGATCGGACCGCGACGCTCAAGTGAGTTTGTGCTAGTCACAGAGATGTGGCAGTATCGTTCGATCTGTTCGGGACGCTCGTGACCGCCGATCGGCCGGCCGATCCAGCCGCAGCCATCGCGACTGAACTCAGAGCGCGGGACGTCACCGTCCCCGACGACTGGGCGGAGGCGTACACGGAGCCCCATATCGACCCGCCCGAGGGTGCGGAGGTGCCGCTGCCGGCCCACGTCGCTCGCGCGCTTGCAAGCCGTGGGATTCAGGCCGACCACAACGCGGCTCGGCAGGCCGTCGTCGCGGCCTTCGATCCCGATATCGAGACGAAGCCGGGTGCACACGAAGCGATCGCAGCCGCCCGAGAACGAGGGCCGATCGCACTCTGTTCGAACTGTAGCGTGCCGGAGCTGGTCGGGCGGACGCTTGTCAGGGCCGAGTTCGGTCGCGACGATTTCGATACCATCGTGACGAGCGTCGGCTGTGGCTGGCGGAAACCCGCCCCCGAGATCTTCGAGCAAACGGCTGCCGAACTTGGGGTCGACCCGACCGAGCTGGTTCACATCGGTGACGACCCACGGACTGACGGCGGGATCGAGGCCGTCGGCGGGACAGCACTGTTACTCGACGACGGCTCGCTCGACGGGGTTCCGGATCGGTTGGCTGCACTGGAGGACAGGACGTGACGCCGGAGCGGACCCCATCGCTCGATCGGAGGCGTGCGTGTCCGTAACGCTCGTCGTGATTGCCGTGTTGGGCCTGGCGTTGAGCCTCGATCTGCTGGTTGGTGAGCCACCGACGTCAGCCCATCCGGTCGCGTGGTTCGGCCAACTCGTCGACGCCCTCGATCGGGAGTGGCACGCCGACGATCGTGTCCAGCGGCTGATCGGTGTGGCGATCGCGATCGGTGCACCGCTGGTCCCGGCGGGTGTAGCGTTCGGGGCCGTCCTCGCTGCGTCGACCATACACCAGGCTGTCGGCGCGGCCGTCGCGGGCGTCGTCCTCTTTCTATCGATCAGCCTGCGATCGCTGCTCGAACTCACCGAGCACGTCGTCGAGGCGACCGAGAGCGACCTCGAGACGGCTCGCGAAGACGTTCGTGGACTCGTCGGCCGGGATGCGACCGCACTCTCGCCTGCTGAAATTCGAAGTGGGGCGGTCGAAAGCGCTGGCGAGAACCTCGCGGACGGACTGGTCGCGACGCTGTTTGCCTTTGCGCTGCTCGCCACGCTCTCGCTGCCCGCGGCCGCCGCGGCTGCTGCGTGGGTCAAAGGCGTCAACACGCTGGATTCGATGCTCGGCTACCCCGAGAAACCGATCGGTACCGGCAGTGCCCGGCTCGACGACGCCGTGATGTGGCTTCCCGCTCGGATCACAGCTGTGTCGATCGCCGTCGCTGCAGCCGATCCGCTTGCACTCTCGCGTGCACGTTCGTGGGCCCAAGCGCCACCATCGCCGAACTCCGGCTGGCCGATGGCGACGCTCGCCTGTGCGCTCGGCGTCCGACTCACGAAGCCGGGTGTCTACGACCTCAACACCGATTGCGAGCTGCCGACGGTCACTGACGGCGATCGAGCCATCACCCTCGTCGGAACGGCAGCCGTCGTCGCCGTCGCGTTCGCTGTCCTGCTCGCGATCGGCGTCGCCCAGGGTGGAGAAAGCTTCTCGGTGCAGGGCGATCCACTGCAGAGTGTGTTCGAGGTGAGCACGTGAGACACCGCTGGCTCGGTGCCCTCCGGGGCGCGACTGGATTCCTGACGCGACTCCCCACACCCCATCGAACGGGCGACTGGGACGCGTTTCGGGCGACGCCAGCGGCGTTCCCACTGGTCGGACTCGTCGCCGGGTCGATCGCCGCGATACCGTTGCTCGCCACCGAGACGCTAACTGCGCCGACCATTGCGTTCGGCTACGTTCTCGCGATCTACGCGGTGATGGGGATTCATCACCTCGACGGCATTGCGGATCTCGGCGATGCGCTCGTCGTCCACGGCGACGTCGATCGACGCCGGGAAGTGCTGAAAGACACGACGACCGGCGTCGGCGCGCTGCTCGCGGTCGCCGTCACCGTTGCGGGGCTCGCACTCGCAGGGCTCGGCCTCGCTGGGCTTCCGGCTGGCACGGCGATCGGCGTCGCGATCGCGGCCGAGGTCGGCGCAAAACTCGGCATGGCGAGCATGGCCTGTTTCGGAACCGCGATTGGGGACGGGATGGGCCGACAGTTCACCGACGCGGCGACACCCAGGACGTTCGTCCTGCCTGCCGGTGTCGTCCTCGGCGCTGGGGCGCTCGTCTGGCCACATCCGGCTGCGATCGCTCTCGGCGGCGCGCTCGCTGGGATCACACTCCCCTGGTACTGGGCGTCCCGCCACCTTGACGGGATCAACGGCGACGTGTTCGGCGCGGCCAACGAGATCGGCCGACTCGCCGGGCTCCACCTGGGGGTGATCGCGTGGACGCTGTTGTGATGTGTGGCGGGGAAGGGAGCCGACTGGAGACGCCCCATGAGAAGCCGCTGTTTCCGATCGAGGGCGTCCCAATGATCGATCGGGTGCTGTCGGCGATCGCCGACAGTCAGATCGAGACGACGTACGCAGCCGTCTCGCCGAACGCACCGGAGACACGCGACCAACTCCTGAGACAGGAGGGCGTGACGACGATCGAGACGGCCGGCGACGGCTACGTCGCCGATCTGATCGCCGTGCTCGATCAGCCGGCGATCGAGCCACCGGTCCTCACTGTTGCGGCCGATCTGGCGCTGCTCACGGGGCCAGTAATCGATCGGGTCCTCGATCGCTCCGGAGTCGGGGTCGAAGACGGCGAAGACGCCAGCACACAGTCCCGAACCGTCTGCGTCCCCGTCGCACTCAAGCGGCGACTCGGTATGAGCATCGACTCGCGGCTCGATCCCAAAACACACCTCGCGCCGACGGGGGTCAACATCGTCGGCAGGACAAACGACACCATGACAGACGTCTACTACGACCCACGGCTCGCGGTGAACGTGAACAGACGGGGAGACGCTGCTGTCGCAGCCGATCGACTCAGAAACCGGCGCGAACGACGGCCAGGAGGGGACGACTCGTGCGTGTAATCCTCGCCGCAGGCACGACCGAGACGGCACTGATCGACGGGATCAGCGCCGCCGGCGCAGCACCCGAACTGATGAAACACACTCCGTCGGCAGACGCTGAGATTCTCGTCTACGGTGAGCCGACTGCCGCCCCCGTCACTCCCGTGAGCCCGACCGGCTGTCCGACACCCGCAGCGATCACGCGGGCCGTTCGGGAGGTCGTCGGTTTCGAACTTGCTGTCGTCGACGCGGGACTCAGCCAGCCGACGGCCGCACCGACGATCGGTCTCGGCGTCGATCCGGGAACCGATATTCGCGAGGAGACTGCTGTCGCCGACGCAGCCGCGATTTTCGATCGCGCTCACGAGTACGGATCGAGCCTCCCCGACGACGAACTGCTACTCGGTGAGACCGTCCCTGGTGGCACGACGACTGCTCTCGGAGTCCTCACCGCTCTCGGAGAGCCGGCCAGCGTCTCGTCGTCGCTCCCGAAAAATCCGATCGAGCGCAAGCGTCGCGTCGTCGACGAGTCCCTTGCAGCGAGCGACCTCGCTGCCGGTGACTGTGCGAACGATCCGCTGGCGGCGATCGAGGCCGTCGGCGACCCCGTCCAGCCGACGGTCCTCGGTATCGTAGCCGGTGCGCTCGACGCCGGCATCGACGTCACGCTGGCTGGTGGAACCCAGATGGTGGCCGCCGCTGCACTGGTTCGCCATGCTGGGATCGATGCGCCACTGACGATCGCGACCACGTCGTTCGTCCGCGACGAGCAGGGGACGGCACTCGCGGCCGCCTGTGAGCGACTCGACTGTGAGCTGATCGTCACTGATCCCGGTTTCGACGAGCGAACTCACGTCGCGATGGAGCGATACTGTGCGGGCGAAGCCAAAGAGGGCGTTGTCATGGGGGGCGCACTCTCGCTCGTTCCCGACCGACGGATGGCCGCCGTCTGTGATCGCGTCGAGACGGTCTGTGAGCGACTCGGAATCGACGCCGACGGAGGAGAGGAGTAACCGTGGATCCAGACGCGATCCGAGACACACAGCGAGTCCCCCACGGCGGCGAGCCCGATCGGTCCCTGCTCGACTTCTCGGCCAACACGAATCCCGCAGTTCCAGCCGGCACGAGCGACGTGTACGACGCGGCGTTCGATCAGTCTCGGCGGTATCCGGACGACAAGTATTCGGAGTTTCGGGCCGCCGCTGGCGCGTTCCTCGGATGTGCGCCCGATCGAGTGATCCCAACGGCCGGTGGGTTGGCCGCGATCAGGCTCGCGATGGAACACACCCTCGCGCCCGACGATCGAGCACTGGTTCCCTACCCTAGCTTCGGCGAGTACGCCCGCGAAGTCCGACTGCAGGGCGCGCGGCCACAGTTCGTCCACCACGAAGACATACTCGCGGCCGGGACCGACGTGCTCGACGCCTGTGCGCTGGCGATCGTCTGTACGCCCAACAACCCAACAGGCGAGGCAGCCGACCCTGCCGAGCTGGCGACGTTCGCCGATCGCTGCGGGGCGTCGGGGACGACACTACTGGTCGATGAGGCCTTTCTCGGCTTCACTGACCTGCCATCGGCGGCCAGCCTCGACGCCGACCACGTGATCGTCGCCCGATCGCTCACCAAGCTGTTCGGGCTGCCGGGACTCCGTGCCGGCTTCGCCGTCGCATCGGGCGATCGGCGGGACAGTCTGGAGACCGCGCGCCGGGCCTGGTCGCTCGGCACGCCTGCAGCGCGGGTCGGTGCCCACTGTCTCCGCCAGGATGGGTTTGTCGAGGAGACTCGTACACGTGTCAGAACCGAACGCGAGCGGCTTCGGACTGCACTCGGGACCGAGTTCGAGGTCTATCCGTCCGACGCGCCATACCTCCTGTGTGACGTCGGGAGCCGCGACGTGGACGCGGTGATCGCGTCCGCGCGTGAGGACGGGGTTGCGATCCGCGACGCACGGACGTTCCGGGCACTCGACTCGCATATTCGTGTTGCGATCAAAGACCGGGAGTCGAACGATCGACTCCTCGCTGCGCTCGGGTGCGATGGCTGAGCCGGCCTACGGCGCGTCCCGTCACGATGGTGTGCTCCGGATCAGCCGGCCGGGAACCGAGTGGCTCTCGACTGGCCCGAACGGCGGCCGAAGCACCGCTGACGCCGCGTACAACGTCTCCGTCCCCGAGGAGTGGCCACGGACGGATCTCGCGACCTACGCGACCGATCGGCTCGATCGAGCCGAATTCGACGGCGGAGACGATAGCCCAATCCTGTTCACCGGCGTCGACGTCGCGGATGCTCGCGGCGCACGGTACGGGTCAGTCACGGTCTACGCGACGGCCGGCATCTCGAATCCGGCAGCACTGCCGATGGAGCCGGCCGGAGAAAGCGAGCAGCCCCGACAGCAGGTATCCGGTGGCGATCGGTCTTCTATGGACGATACCGACCCGGCACGCGGGACGGTCAACCTCATCGTGGGGACGACGCGGGCACTCGCCGACGGTGCGCTCGCCAACCTGATCGCGGTCGCCGCGGAGGCGAAAGCGGCGACGCTGCTCGCCGAAACCGGATTTCCCGGCACGACGACCGACGCGATCGTCGTCGGACACGATCCGGCCGGCAGCGACGCTGCGTTCTCCGGAAGCTGGACCGACGTTGGGACAGCGACACGCGCGTGTGTCCGTGAGGCCGTCCGGGCATCGCTGGCGGCCCACTACGACGACACCGAGGCGGAGCTCCCGTCGTCGGTCGCCGACGCAACGTACGGCGTCTCGACCGACGTACAGGCCGAGGTGTTTCGACCGGCGGTCGGCCCGACAGACGATCGGTAGTGCAGTCCCATTGGACCGGCAAACGATCGACAACGCAGTACCACGCCACCACCTGCCGCCGAATATCGCTACGCTAAACCGTTTCAAGCCATAGTGTGACACATGACCGAGGACGATCCGTCGGTGATTCGTTCGATCGCCGTCTCACCCCAGGACGCTGTCGACGCCTATGCCTACAGTCAGGAGAACCCCGGGAACGCCGTGCTCCGGCTGACACCGCCGTTTCACGGACGGATGCGAGCGCGGCTCCATGTCTACCACATCGACGACGGCGAACTGACAGGCGCAGTCCACGTCTCGCCTGCAGCCGTCATCAAGGACGACATCGTCGAGGAATATCCCCTTCCGAAAAAGACGATCGGAGACGCTGCACACGACGAGCCATCCGAGACGGCCCAGGTCCATGAGCGCCGTGCCGAGGCCGTCACTGCGTGGCAAGCGCGCGCTCGCGAGGCGCTCGTCGACGAGGTCGCAATCGAACTCGACGACGGCCCCCACCGAGTCGAACTCAAACAGGTTGGCTGAGAGACCGATCACGAGTCCCGAAAACCGCCTCGAAAAGGAGTATTCTCCTCCACTTTCACTTTCACCACGGACGGATCGGTTTGACGTACTATCGGTTCAATTGAGAGGTATGGCACTGATCCGAGAAACGGCATCCGAGCGAGGATCAAGCGAGAGACCGCAGATACGCGAACACGACGGCCGACGTCGGATCGACGTCACCGACCTTCAGACGGCCGGGATCGAGTCCTTCGTCCGATCGAGCATCGAGACCGATCGCGTCTCGCTCGAACACCGGGGCGTCCGGACGTACCTCGTCCTCGAAGAGTGAGGTGAGCGACGGCCAGAATGCGGAGGTGGGTGCTGGCTACCGGCGACAGCAACCGAGGGCAGTCAGCTACACCTTCGAGACGTTGGCCGCATCTTCGGCAGCCGTCCGAACTGACTCGACGGTGGCGTCGGCCGCGGTCGCCGCAACGGCTGCGTTTAGCGCCCCTTCGAGCACTGGCGCGTCGGCAATTTCGACGTCCGCATCGGTCATTTCGATCGCCACTTCGGCGTTCATCACGGCGCTGCCGAGATCGACGAGGACGACGACGCCCTCGCCACCGTCGGCGACGGCCTCGATCGCGTCACCGATCGGTCCCGGTGTCGTCCCGATCCGGCCGTCTTCGGTTCCACCGACCGCTTCGATTCGTGCGTCACCGCCCATCTCCTGGGCGATCTCCCGGATGCCAGCCGCAGCCTGCTGGCTGTGTGAGACGACAACGATGCCGACCATCAGTCACCACCGTCCGCTGGCACGTCCTCAGCGTCCGGCTCGGGGAGTTCGTCCGGGTCGACGTCCGCCTCCGCGTCGACCTCGACCTCGCCGTTCCCGTACTCGATCGCGACATCGAGTAGCTCTTCGAGCAGGTAGAGCGTGCTCGTCGCACCCGGATCCTGGTGGCCGACCGATCGCCAGCCGAGATACGACGCTCGCCCCTTCTTGGCGCGAATCGGGGTCGTGAACTCGACGCCCCGACGGGCGGCGTCAACGGCCTTTCCAAGCGCCTCGATCGGCTCACAGTCGTCGACCTCGATCGACTTCTTGTAGGTGTGGACCGCGGGGGTGAGCGCATCGACCATCGTTTTATCCCCGACCGATGCCTTCCCGCGTTCCTCGACCGTTTCGAGATAGCGTTCGGCGAACGCAACCGACGACTCAGCGGTGATGCCATCGTCGAGTTCCTGACTCGCTTTCATCAGTGAGCCGCCGTACAGCGGTCCGGATGCGCCACCGACCTCCGAGACGAGTGCGACGCCGGCCGTCTTGACGAGGTCGGCCGGGTCGCCATCGGCGTCCGCGACGCGCTCTTTGGCAGCCTGAAAGCCGCGGTTCATATTCGCGCCGTGGTCGGCGTCACCGATCGCCGAGTCCAGATCAGTCAGGTGCTCTTTCTCGTCTGCGAGCCGATCGGCGATCGCGTCGATCGCTGCGTGGACTGCCTCGGACTGTTCGGGTGTGTCGTCCTCACTCATCGATTACTCCGTCACCGTTAGCCCTGGGGTTTCAGCCGGGGCAGCGAGCAGCTCTTTCAGTTCGTCGTCGAGTTCGAGGACCGTGATCGAACAGCCCATCATGTCCAGCGAGGTCATGTAGTCGCCGACCCACTCGTCCCAGACCTCGAATCCGTGATCGTCGAGAACCGTCTGGAGCCGGCGGTTGACGACGTACAGCTCCATCAGTGGGGTGCCGCCCATCCCGTTGACGATCGTGGCGACCTCCGCGCCCTCCTCCAGATCGAGATCCTCGAGAACGGCCTCGGTGAGGTGATCCGTAATTTCGTCGGCGGACATATGCTCAGTCCGTTCCGTGCCCGGTTCGCCGTGGATGCCGATTCCGAGTTCGATCTCGTCCTCGCCGAGGTCGAACGTCGGTTCGCCCTTTTCCGGCGTCACACAGGAGGTCAGCGCCATGCCCATCGTCCCGACGTTCTCGTTTGTCTTCTCGGCGACGCGTTTGACCTCTGCGAGATCGCCACCCTGTTGGGCCATCGCGCCGGCGACCTTGTGGACGAAGATCGTCCCGGCAACGCCGCGACGACCGGAGGTGTACAGCGAGTCCTCGACGGCGACGTCGTCGTTTACCACGACGGTCTCGACCTCGGTGTCTGCCTCCATTTCGGCCATCTCGATCGCCGTCTCGAAGTTCATTACGTCGCCTTCGTAGTTTTTGATTACACAGAAGACGCCGTCGCCGCCGTCACACGCCTGGATCAGCTCGCTCAACTGGTCCGCTGTCGGGGATGTAAACACTTCGCCGGCGGCCGCACCGTCGAGCATCCCATCACCGATGTAGCCTGCATGAGTTGGTTCGTGGCCGCTACCACCGCCCGAGACGAGGCCGACTTTCCCCTCGACAGGGGCGTCACTGCGAACGACAGTCTCCGTGCCCTCGACGCGTCGGAGATCGTGTGCAGTGAGCATTCCTTCGAGCATTTCGTCGACGACGCTGTCGGGATCGTTGATGAGTTTCTTCATGAATATCCCTGTTAGATATTTCGGAGCATGGGGGAATAAACGTTCCTGTCAGTTTCCATATACTTACCGGTGCTATTTGCGACGGAGGACTACAACGAGAGTACCTGATCGGCAGGATGACGCTACTAAACGGCCACGACGATGCCGCCACCAGACGACTCATACATCCCGCGTCCCTAACGGCGGCAGATGGCGATCGGCTACCCCTGTATGAACCACACGCTCCGTGATCACGAGCCCCCGCGTCGGTGCAACCGGGGGATGCAACGACAGACGTGGAACGATCGCGGGCTGCCGTACGCGTCAGAACTCACGCTCCAGAATTTCCGTGATCTCCGTGCGATCCTTGAGTGGAACCACGAACACGGGATTTCCTTCTACCGCTGTACGTCGGATCTCGTCCCGTGGCACTCCCAGTACGAGCTATCGGACCTTCCCGACTACGAGCAGATCCGCGCAGTTGCCGAGGAGTGTGGTGCGTTCATCGACCGGCACGAAATGCGGCTGACGTTTCATCCGAGCCACTGGTGTAAACTCGCCAGCAAATCCGAGTCGACGGTCGACAACTCCATTCAGGACCTCGAGAACCACGGCACGTGGCTCGATCTGCTCGGTCTCGATCGCTCTCCGTATTACAGTATTAACATCCATATCGGCGCCCACTACGGCGACAAAGCGGCGACGGCCGAACGGTTTCGGGCGGCCGTCGATCGACTCTCACCAGCCGCTCGGGAGCGTCTCACCGTCGAAAACGACGACAAAGAGAGCTGCTGGTCGATCCCCGAACTGGTCGAATCCGTCGGTGAGCCACTTGGGACGCCGATCGTCTTCGACTACCACCACCACCAGTTTACGAATCGTGGACTCGGCTATCGGGAGGCCTTCGAGCAAGCGGCTGCGACGTGGCCTGCAGACGTCCGGCCGATCGCCCACTACTCGGAACCGGCGCGACTCCACGAAGACAGCGACGTGAGCCCGCAGGCGCATTCGGAGTACGTCGCCTCGATTCCGGACTGGCTCACCAGCAATGCGGACGTCATGCTCGAAGCCGGTGGAAAGGAACGGGCAGTGCTCGCGCTTCGCGAGTGATCGTCACTGACTGGCCAAACGCGTTACGAGTCGTTAATATCAAGGCTTTGACGTCAAAACAGTACGGTTTGTTTTTATAATCCGTCGGACATCTCCGGTTCGGGCGGACGGATCTAGAACGAACCGGTCGCTCTCTGGAGCGGACAACGGAGCCACTACAAAAAACCGATCACAGAAACGCAGATTAGAGGGTCGGCACCCAGCCCGATGTCGGGAAGACACCAATAATCGCGAGGACAGCGATAAGGAACGTCGTCATCACGATACTGGTTGCGGGCGGGTCCCAGTGAGTGTCTCCGTGCTGGTAGAACACGCGCTGGGCGAGTTCGCCAAACAGGGCCCCAAGGATTCCGAACACTGCGCCGAGGAGGACCGCCTCGGCCAACAGGAGTTCGGCCTGGGCAGCACTCGGCGTGGCGTCAGCCAGCGTGAGACCGGCGTAGGCCATCGGTGCCGTCGCCGCCGGCAACGTGATGTGGTGAGTGACCGGCACCGGCACCTGGAAGATAGCGTAATCCTCAGTGATCCCTGTGTTTAGGAAGATCAGGGTGGCTGCACTGATCCCGAACGCGAGGTAGGGGCTCCCGGTCGCCCAGAACGTGAGTCCCCCGAGGACACCGAAGGCGAACCCGTTGATCGCGACGCCCGACCACGTGTAGAACCACGGTAACCAGGGTTCGACGTCGAGGCGAGGATTCGGTTCACCGGCCTCGCCAGCCGTCTCGTGTTCGTCCTCCCGCTCGAACGGCGACACGTCGAGGATTCCATCACCACGAACATCACCGATCGCGTCGTAGCCAAGGGCGATTCGGTGGGCAAGCGCCGAGATCACGACCCCCATCGCGATCGGATCCCACGGCAGGGCGAAGCCGTCCGAAATGAAGAACACCAGGAATCCGAGGATGCCGAACAGGCCGCCAACGAGCAACACGTCGTTGTGCCTGCCAGCGAACGCGATTAAGATGTTCTTCCCGTCGTGGTAGCCCCAGCCGCCACCGAAACCTGGTTCCATATACCCCTTCTTTGCTGCGTACGCACTCGCCGCAGCGCCGGCGGCGAAGGCGATGTGCGGGCCGAAGAACGCACCGAACGCGATCTCGGCGGTAACGGCGCCTGCCGGATCCCCGAGGCCGAACCCTTCTTCGAGAGAGACCATGCCGGCAATTCTGGCCATCTCTCCTGCAACGACCATGAACCCGGTGAAGACGAACGCGGGAAGCGCACCGAGTGCCGCACCGAGGACGCCGCCGGCGAACGCGGCGACGATCATTGCGAGTAGCAGTTCGATTTCCCAGCCAAGGATCTGGAAGACAACAGGCTCTACTACAAGTGTCTCACCCGGCATCGGTCGTCACCCCTGTGGTCGAACGAAACGTCCCTCCTGGAACGTCGACTAATCGTGTCGAGTGCGATTCATCCGTGTCGTCCGTGCCGACAGTCCATCTTCCCCCAACGTTCGATCGCAGTACGGACTGACTGACAGTCCCGATCGAATGATTGTGTGTCGTGATCATGGCGATCCTCTGAGCTTCTACCGTAGTTGTCTCGTCTGACAACGCAGGAGATACCACCACGAACTATCAGTAATAATTTCCTCACGGATCTGACACAATCTCGGATCACTACAATATCGGGCACACTGAGAGATCAGGTAACCTACCACTACGTGACGAACGTCGCTGGACGGAGACCGTGTCACTTTGCCGCGACCTCGACGGCCGTGACACCACCACGGGACCATCCGTTACCGACGACGGCATCCAGGCCGCGAACAGCGATTACCGCCGGTTTCGACAGCTTACCAGTCATCTCGGCGGCCAGTTCCCTGTGGAACTTTTACCCCCTCTATCGGAGCAGGAGCTATGGCCGATAGCGAAGCGCCCACACAGGCGGTCCGAGAGACACTGCTCGACCCCGAATCGCAGTCACGAGACGGCGACGCGAAACCGCAGGCGACACGCAGACGACTGCTCGAAGGAACTGGGGCGATCGCTGGTTTTGGGATTGTCGAGACAGTCGGTGCGACGGCTGGCGACGAGACAGACGATAGCGAACGCGATCGAAGCCAGTCGAACTCCGTTTCGGAGCTGCCACTAATCGACGCACACACGCATCTGATCCCCGAGGAAACCCTCGGTCGGGAGCCACTGGACGCCGATGAGCTGATCAGCTGGCTCGATCGACAGGGGATCGATCGCGCGGTCGTTCTCGCACTGGACTCGCCCGAGAGCTATCCCGTGATGGCCTCGAGTCCCTGGATCGTAGAGCAGGTGGAGGCGTATCCCGATCGACTTCTCCCGTTCTGTACCATCGATCCACGAACACTCGTCTACGGCACCGACACCGCTGCGGACCTGCTCGAACGGTACGTCGAGCAGGGAGCACGTGGGTTCGGCGAACTGAAGGCAGGGCTCCCGATCGACGATTCGCAACTCGAAACGATCTACGAGCTCTGTGCCCGCTACGAGCTGCCGGTGCTCTTCCATACTGACGAGAAGGCGATGATGGACGAGGTCGGACTGCCCCGACTCGAGGACGTCTTGGCCTCCTATCCCGACGTCGACTTCATCGCACACGCACACGCCTGGTGGGCACACATCGCTGCGGACGTCTCCGAGGACGATCTGGGAGAGTATCCGGACGGGCCGATCGAGTCTCCCGGCCGCGTCCCCGATCTCCTCGACGAGTACGACAACATCTACGGTGATATCTCGGCCGCGTCGGGCTGGAACGCCCTTACCAGAGACGAGGCGTTCGGGCAACGGTTCCTCGAAAGCCACCACGAGCAGTTACTTTTCGGGACGGACTATCTCTATCCGGGTCAGGAGATTCCGCAACTGGAGCTGTTCGACCGGTTCGACCTCGACGAGTCGGCGTGGGCGGCTCTCCGGTACCGCAACCTCGAAGATGTGCTCCGATGAGATTACAGGGATCTGGCAGGACCGCGGTCGTCGCCGGCCCTGATTGTTCCCCGCCAATCTATTTCTGTCCCTTCGATGCCAGTTTGGGTATGGCAGAAACCATCAGCACAAAAGACGAGGTCACCCGCGACGAAGCAGCCGACCTCCTTCAGGAGCTTGCCCGCGAACTCCGGGGCGAGGACACAGCAAACGTTCGCGTCGGCAACAAGACCCTGACGTTGTCGCCGGCGTCGGTCCTCGAATACAGTATCGAGGTCGAAGAACGATCGCCAATGCTCGGCGGCGATCGTGAGGAAATTACCCTCTCACTGGGCTGGGACACGCAAGACAGCGAAGACTGAACGCGTTCGCAAGCCGACAGCGAAGAGGGCGACTGCGATCGGCGGCTCGCCTTGCTTCGCGGCTCCTTCCACTCGCCTTGCTTCGCTTCGAGGCCTCGTTCGCGGTACTCACTCGATTTCGGATAGACAGGTGGTGGTCCAACGGACAGCGTCAAAACGGCGCCATGAGACTGAATGACATGTTTCGACACGAACCGGTACGCCTACGACGCTGGACTCGCGACTGTCGGTGATGCGACTCGTGAGGATTTCGACTCCTGATGGCCCAGTGTCCGGACGATACGAAGACGGCGTCGTCACCGCCGACGACGGCGTCTACGAGGTCGACGACGACACGAGGTTCCTGCCTCCGTGTGATCCCTCTGCGCTGTACTGTGTCGGCCGTAACTACGCAGCGACACTCGACCAGATGGAATACGAGCGACCCGACGAACCCGACTTCTTTATCAAACCACCTGCATCGCTACTCGGTCACCGGGAACCGATCGCGTATCCATCGTTTACCGACGAACTGACGTACGCAGGCGAACTCGCAGCCGTTATCGACGAGCCCTGCCACGATATTTCCCAAGACGAGGTCGCCGACGTCGTCCGGGGGTATACGATCATGAACGACATGGACGCGCTCGACCAGCAGGGACGGACGGCCAGAAAGGCGTTCGACGGCTCCGGCCCGCTTGGACCGTGGATCGAGACTGAGGTCGATCCGACGGCGATCGAGATGTGGACCGACGTCGCTGGCGAGCGTCGCCAGGAAGCGACCACCGAACGCATGCTGTTCGGCCCACACGAGGTCGTCTCCTACCTCTCGAAGCGGTTTACCTTCCGGCCAGGCGACGTAGTCGCGTTCGGCAGCCCCGCCAATCCGGGCCTCGTCGAGCCCGGCGACACCGTCGAGATTACCTACGAGGGGGTCGGGACGCTGGAGAATACGATCGTCGACGCAGACAACGCGTAATTCGGCTCGATCGGTGAAGATCGGACGTGACTCGGCTCGATCGCTTACAAAAGGCACTTGAGCACGACCCACCTCGACTGACACGTGAGCGTTGACGCCCCGCGCCGCGTCGAAGTCTACCCCGATCGGGAGGTCGTCGTCGAGTTCGACCCCGACCTGACGTTCGAGTGTGTCGACGACTGTACCTGGTGCTGTCACCACGGCGTGTTGCTGTACGACCGGGACCTCCTCGAACTCGCCCAGCGGGCGAATCTGGCGGAGACGACGACCGACTTTCGCGGCGAGAAGTTCGTTACCCGCGAAAAGAAGGATCGTGAGGCCCACGTCGCCGAGGACGGCCACGCCTGTGCGTTCCTCCGTGAGGACGGCCTCTGTTCGCTCCATCTCGAAGAGGACTGGAAACCCGCCCGCTGTTCGGTCTTTCCACTCGGCGTCTGGCTCGAAGACGGCGACCTCCACGTCGACATTCGGGACTCCGCACACGACCACTGCGAGGGGCTGAACGTCAGCGACCGGTCGGTGATCGACAATCTCGATGCCTTCCTGCCGGAGCTACTATGGGAACTCGAAAACCCCGATTCCGATCGCGAGCTATAGCTTCATCGGCGAGAGCCACGTTGCAGAGGACTCGGGGCTGTATTCAGCGGCGACGGAGTTTCGCTCCGAATCGGGTGGTATGCTACCGCGTCTCTCCAATCTTTTAAACGTACCCCGCGCGTAGTAAGCCCATGGCAGAAAATTCCGGGCGACGGAACCTCCGTATGCCCAACAACGATGAAGTATTCGCCGTCGTCACCGAGCATCTCGGTGGCAACCACGTCCAACTGCGCTGTGCAGATGGCGAGGAACGCCTCGGCCGCATTCCCGGCCGAATGAAATACCGCACCTGGATCGAGCAAGACGACATCGTCGTCGCCGAACCCTGGGACTGGCAAGACGAGAAGGCCACGATCGAGTGGCGCTACACCAGCCAGGACGCCGACCAGTTGCGCCGTGAAGGTCATATCGACTAATACTCACTCTTTGTCTGCGACCCGTACGGTGACGGCGTCTTCGAGCGATTGCCACGCAACAGCGTCGGTCGCCGGTGATAGCCGCTTCTGAGCGATCGCCACCGAACATGTAGGCTCCGCCGCGAATCGGTCGGCTTTGCGTGGAGTGTGGGGTAGGCCGCGGCAGTGACCGCCTCGACGATCGTCGCTTACCGCGTCGCCACTTTCCACTCTCTTAGTCCGAGCACCTCGCCGTCGATCGCGTCCCGATCGGCCTCGGTTGCCGCCCAGACGAACATCTTCGCGACCGATTCCGGATCGCGGCCCGTCCCACCGCTCAGATCGGTGGCCACCTGTCCAGGATCCAGACAGCCCACCGCGTACTCGGTGTCGGCTGCGAACCCGCGGGCGATCGCCTCGGCAGTAGCCTTCGAGATCGCATAGGAGCCATACCCCGATTTGGGGTTGCGGGCGACTGCACCGGTCGGAACGAGCACGCGGGCTCTCTCGTTCAGGTGTGGAAGCGACTCACGGATCGTCGCGAAGACGCCACGCGCGTTCGTCCGGCAGTGGTCGTCGAACGCCGAGTACGATTCTTGGTCGGTCGGCGTCTCACCCGGCTGGCCGTGGTAGACGCCTGCTGCCGGAACGACGACGTCGATTCCGCTCTCACCGGTTCTCGAAGCGATCTCGGCGAGTCGTTCGACGTCGAGTTCGTCACGAACGTCCGTTCGCAGGCCGTCGATGGTCCCGCTCCCCTCGATCGCGTCGAGAGCGTCGACGGTGTCGTCGATATCGTCACTGTTCCGTGCAGCAACGACAACGGTTGCACCCTCTGTTGCGAACGCTTCGGCGACGGCGCGGCCGATGCCGTGCGTGCCACCGGTTACGACGGCGGTCAGTGTGTCCATACGTACGCTACGGCGAGGAGAACAGGAAACCTCAGCGTCCCGGCAAGGCAGGACGGAACGTCCGTCCCGACAGGACAGAGCCGGGTGTCCCGACAGGCGTGGGAGAGGTCTCCCAGCGGAACGCGAGAAGGCCGGAATAGACGACTACGAGCCGGGACGGCCCTGTTAGGTTCGATGCAGCACCGATCGAAGCCCCCGTCGTAACACCGATCGGAATCCCTCCATTGTAGCACCGATCGAAACCCGCCGCCGTATCGCACTCCCGCACCCGAGAGGGGGGGATGGATCATATGTAGGCATAACGTATCTTTAACAGTAGACCAACACTACGGTATACTATGGAATCGCTGGCCGGAGAGTCGGTCGTCGTAATCGGAGCCGGAATCGGTGGGCTCTCGACGGCCTGCTACCTCGCTGACGCAGGTGCAGACGTTCGGGTGGTCGAAAAGAACGAACAGCTTGGCGGACGAGCGAGTCGCCTCGAACGGGACGGGTTCCGATTCGATATGGGCCCCTCGTGGTATCTGATGCCCGATGTCTTCGAGCGGTTTTTCGCCGAATTCGATCGCAAGCCGACCGATTATTACGAGCTAACCCATCTCGATCCCCACTATCGAATCTTCTTCAAAGACGGCGATCAGGTGGACATCACGTCGGACATCGATCGGACGAAACGCCTCTTCGAGGAGTACGAAGACGGTGCCGGCGAGGCCTTAGAGCGGTATCTCGACAAATCGAAGGAGAACTACGAGGTCGGGATGAAACACTTCGTTTACGAGGACCGGAGTCGGCTACGGGATTTCATCGATCTGGACGTAGCACGCCAGGCTCGTGGCCTCTCTCTGCTCGGCTCGATGCAGGGCCACGTCGAGAAGTACTTCGAACACCCGAAGCTCCAGCAAATAATGCAGTACACGCTGGTCTTCCTTGGCGGCTCCCCGCAGAACACGCCAGCGCTGTACAACCTGATGAGCCACGTCGACTTCAACCTCGGCGTCTGGTACCCCGAGAACGGGCTCGGCGGTGTCATCGACGGCATCGTCGAACTGGGTAGCGAACTCGGCGTCGAATACGACACCGGTCGGCCGGCGACGGCGATCAAAGGCCGGGAGGGGGCGTTCCTCGTCGAGACGCCCACTGGCTCGCTGCAGTCGGATCTGGTCGTCAGCAACGCCGATTATGCCCACACGGAACAGGAACTGCTCCCACCGGAGCGACGCGGCTACGACGCCGACTATTGGGAGTCGAGAACGTACGCCCCCTCCGCGTTCTTGCTCTATCTCGGCGTCGAGGGCGACGTCGACGAACTCGAACACCACACGCTTGTCCTCCCGACCGACTGGGAGGAACACTTCGGCCAGATCTTTGACGATCCGCAGTGGCCCGACGACCCCGCCTACTACCTCTGTGTCCCCTCCGAGACCGACGACTCGGTCGCTCCCGACGGCCACAGCAACCTGTTCGTCCTCGTCCCGATCGCGCCAGGGCTCGAAGACACGCCAGCACTCCGGAACGACTACCGCGAACTGATACTCGACGACATCGCCGAACACACCGGCACCGACCTGCGCGATCGGATCGTCGTCGAGGAGTCGTTCTGTGTCGAAGACTTCACCGATCGGTACAACAGTTTCAAGGGAACCGCGCTGGGAATGGCGCATACGCTTCGACAGACCGCCCTCTTCCGGCCGCCCCACCGATCGAAAGAGGTCGACGGGCTCTACTTCACTGGCTCGTACACGACCCCCGGAATCGGCGTCCCGATGTGTCTGATCAGCGGTGAGCTGACGGCTGAGTCGGTCCTCGAGGACTACGGACGGTCGGAGCTGGCGAACAGTCGACAGTGACGGCCATGCCAGAAGACTCGACGTCACGCTCGGGGTCGGAGTCCGCCTCACCAACAGACGCAGCGTCTGGTCCAGCGACCGGAACCGATACCGACCCCGCACTTTGGAAGCAACTGCAGTATCTCGTCACGCTCTCTCGGCCACGGTTCTGGCTCTATCTCGCGGGTCCTGTGGTAGTTGGTGTCGCCTACGCCGCGACTGGCGTCGACGACCTGTTTACTCCCACAACCATCGCTCTGTTCGCCTACTTCCTCCTCCCGGCAAACGTTTTTCTCTACGGCATCAACGATATCTTCGATCGAGAGATCGATGTCGCAAACCCAAAAAAAGACGACAAAGAGGCGCGCTACCAGGGTCAGCGATCGGTTCCGGCGATCGTCACGATCTGTGCCCTGTTGCCGCTGCTGTTCTTGCCCAGTACCCCGGTCGCAGCCTGGCCCTGGCTCGCGGTCTTTCTGTTCCTGGGAGCCGCTTACAGCGCGCCACCGTTGCGGTTCAAAACCACGCCACTGCTCGATTCGGTCTCGAACGGGCTGTATATCGCCCCCGGTATCGCTGCCTACGCCGCAGTGGCCGGTACACAGCCGCCGCTGCTCGCGATCGTCGGTGGCTGGCTGTGGGCAATGGGTATGCACACGTTCTCGGCGATTCCGGATATCAAACCCGATCAGGAGACTGGCATCCGAACGACTGCGACGGTGCTCGGTGAAACTCGAACCTACGGCTACTGTGGGGCGTGCTGGCTCGCAAGCGCCGTCGCATTCGGCGCACTCGATCTTCGACTCGGCGCGCTGATGGCTGTCTACCCCCTCCTCATCGCAACCATCGCCACTACACGAGTCGCCGTCGATCGAGCCTACTGGTGGTTCCCGGCGATCAACACGGTCGTCGGCGCAGCGCTGACGATGGGCGGTCTCTGGAGGTTTTATGGATAACACACAGCCAACGCACTCAGTCGGCGGAACGCGAGCAACGGCCCAGCGACGTCTGGAAACGATCGTCCGCGAGAACCGGTTTACGATCGCAGTGTTCTTCCCGATCGTCGGCGCAGTGACGCTGGTCGCGAGTGCAGAGGGCTTGCTTCCAGAGCCGCTTGCGTACAACCCACTGCTGATCTTGTTCGGGACGATGGTGATGCGATCGCCGCTGATCGTCGGCCTCCTGCCCCGGATCGGCTGGTGGGCGCTCGGTTGGCTCGGCCTCCTGACAGCGTACACGTATGCGATCGAGATCGTGGGCGTCCGGACGGACTGGCCGTACGGGGCCTTCGAGTATACGATCCAGCTCGGACCGATGCTGTTCGGCGAGGTCCCACTGGCCCTGCCGCTGTTCTTTATCCCGCTGGTCCTGAACGCCTACCTGTTGACGTTGCTCGTCCTCGGGGACTGGGCCGACAATCCCATCGTTCGGCTCACGACCGCGATCGCCGCCGTCGTCGGAATCGATCTCGTTCTCGATCCCGCTGCCGTCGCGATCGGCTTCTGGGCGTTCGAATCGGGCGTCTACTACGGCGTCCCCGTCTCGAACTACGTCGGCTGGCTCATCTCCGGCACCGTCGCCGTCATCCTGGTCGATCTCGCCTTTGATCGGGCGGCGCTGCGAGCGCGCGTTCGTGACTGTGAGTTTATTCTCGACGATCTGGTGAGCTTCGTCCTGCTGTGGGGATCGATCAACGTCCTCTATGGTAACTGGCTCGCCGCAGGCGTGGCTGGTGCGTTCTGTCTCGGCCTACTCAGTACGGGCCGGTACGATCGAGTGTGGACGACGCTGTCGGTACCGTCGTCGAGAGACACACATCGCGAGTGACTCGCGTTCGTGGGGCCGTCGACACACGGCTTCGGTTGGAGTTCTGGTAGCGAAAAGCGCCAAGAGTCGGCCGGATTCTGGTAGCGACGAACCTCAAAACCGTCTCCGGTCACCAGATGCGGATCCCAGCGGCTTACTGGGTCGGAACGCGATCGCCCGGACCAGGGCTGTGGTGGTCCTGATCGGCGCTCGGAACGGCAGATACACGCTGGAACACCGCTTCGGGATCGCGGTTCCAGTGCCAGTGCCAGCGCGTTTTTGCGAGACACCACAGCTTCCGTGCCGTCGACAGCGACGGCTCCGTTGAGAGCACGTCGTATCCCTGGTTCCGGATAACCGTGTGGTGCTCAGCGTAGAGCACTGCCGCCAGCAGAACTGGCAACTGACAATCTTCCGGAAGATACCGGATCCCAGCAACGCCCTCCCGGTAGAGGTCTTCGGTCCGATCGAGTTCGTCGGCCATCGCCCGCCCGAATGCGTCGGAGTACTCGAGACGTTCGATCTGGTCTTCGGAAACACCGTATTTACGCAGCGTCTCCTGTGGGAGGTAGATCCGGTCGCGTTCGACGATGTCTTCACGAACGTCCCGCAGGAAGTTCGTCATCTGGAACGCCTCACCGAGTTTGATCGCGTGAGGGAGTGCAGTCTCAGGGGAATCGGGTTCCATAATCGCAGTCATCATCACGCCGACTGCAGCCGCCGAGCCACGCATATACGCCTCGAGGTCCGCGTAGGTCTCGTAGCGATGACGATCGATGTCGCTCGCCATCGCGTCGATGAACTCCTCGACCTCTTCGTCGGCGATATCGTATCGCTCGCGCAGTTCCTGGAACGCCTCCAGGACGGGATCGTCGGGGTCAGCTTCGCCGAGAGCCTGTGCTTGGAGTCGATCGAGTTCAGCCTGTTGTTCCTCGGGCGGAATGTCTACTGCGTCGTCGACAACTTCGTCCGCGATCCGAAAGAACGCGTAGAGGACGTGTGTCGCATTGCGAACCCGTTCGGGAAGAAACCGGGTTGCAAGATAAAACGTCTTCCCGGTCCGTTTCTGGATCGCTTTTCCGGCCTCAATATGTTCCTGTTGCATTCTCTATATGGTATCCACCAGACAGCCGTCGGGTGTTTGTAATACTATAGGTATCTATAAAAGAACTATCCCTCACTGGTAGGGTGGGTTCGATCGGTAGCGAATAACTCGTCCAACAGCTTTCGTTGAGCCGTTCGCAGGTGCTGGTGAAACGTCGATCGAGAGATGTCCATCGTTTCGGCGAGCTCCTCACCGGAAACGTTCCGTGGCCACGCAAAGTAGTCCGCGTAGTATGCCTTCTGTAAGGCCGTCAGCTGTCGATCGGTCAGCTCCGATTTGATTCGGGCTGCCATATCCTGTGGCGTCCGCGTCGGTTCCTCGGATTCGTGATAGCTGATCAGCTCGACGGAGTCGTAGCGGTCTTCGAGCATGTTGTAGGCTGATCGTGCCGACTGCCCGTTCGGAAGTTCGACGATGAGCTCGGCCATCCCGCTGTCAGCATCGAAGCGCCTGATCACCCCACCGTGTTCGCTCAAGGCGGTCACGATGTCCGCATCGACTGCGACTTCGAGCAAGGTCCCCTCTTCGTGTTCCGCGAGGACCGTCACCGCCGAGACCGCATCGAACTCGCCGACGATGTCGGCGACGGCGCCGGTGCGATCGACGTGGAAAAAGACGAGTGGGGTTCCGTTCTTGTCGTACGTAAGCCCTCGATACGTCACGGTCGCACCGAGTTCGTGGGCGAGTTGGGTGACGAACAGCGATGGATCTTCGATCGCCAGTTCCAGTTCAACGACGGTATCAATCGTGAGCATCCGTCGTGCCTCGATGGCGTTCATCGCAGTGGCGATCGTGCCCGAGAGCGAGTCGAGAACGAACAGTTCGCGTTCATCGAACGCGTCCGTCTCGGTGGCAAAGAGGGTCAGTACGCCGTAGGTGACGTCACCGTACTCGAGTGGCAGCGCAGCCACCGACTGGAACTGCGAGCCGGCAGTCGACGGCCACCATCGATCGGCGTCGTCGAACGTCGTGATATCCTGGACGACCTGTGGGGCTCCCTCCTCAAGCGCCCGAACGGCCGGGTGTGATCGGGCCGAGTCGAGGACGAGTTCGCCCTCTTCGAGCGCCACGTCACCTGTACTCTCCCACTCGCGAGGTGTCAGTCGCTGGTTCGTGATATCGACCTGTCCGATCCACGCGAGCACGTACGACTCGGTCTCCGTCAGTCGTCGACACACCTCCCGTTCGATCTCCGGTCGCGTCTGGGCACCCATCGCGGCGTCGGTCACGTCCCGAACGAGTCCGTCGATCCGATCGAGAACGTGTTCGAGGGTCTGGCGTTCCTCGCGAAGCCGCTCGGACGTCGCCTCCGTCTCGAGTTCGGCAAGCTTTCGATCGGAGATATCCAGATGGACGACGGAGACGTGGGGCTCGCCGTCGACGGTGAACCGATTGGCCCGCATCATGAACCATTGCTTCTGGGTCGGAGAGTGACAGGGGTACTCCATCGCAAACGTCTCCCGGTCGCCGTCGAGAACGGCTTCGAGGCCGGCGGTTGCCCGGCTGGCGTGTTCGTCGTCGGCCTCAGCCGCCGTCGCGATGTAGTTGACACCAACATCGCTGGGATCGGCTCGTTCCTCGGTCCCGAACTCGCGCCAGCTTCGATTGGTCAGGAGAATTTCGCCAGTAGCGTCGAGGACGGCGATCGTGAGCGGAAGCGTATCGAGGGTCGCAGTGGCGAGGGAGTGCCGTTGGACCATCGCGTATCCGTAGGATATGAATCACCTTAACACGCATGCCTATATGAAACGTTAGTTCAAGAAATATTGACTTTCGATCCCAAGACGATCGCCCGAGAGATGCTCTCGGTTCGAAACTCAACAGTTAGCGTTCAGTTTCGCTGGCATGATCCAGCGGTTGTACAGCGAAGCCACCAGTATCGGTTCGAAAACCGAGCCTACAAACAACGGCCGTTCCGAACACCGATCCGTCTCAGTCCAGCAGTTCGTCCCGGAGCATCGGAATAAACGTCCCGATATCGGTGACCATCCCGATCGCCTGTGCGCTGCCCCGATCGAGTAACTGAGTGACCGTGGCGGGGTTGATATCGACACAGACGGTCTTGGTCGTCGACGGCAAGCAGTTGCCGACGGCGACGGAGTGCAACAGCGTCGAGAGCATGAGCACGAGGTCGGCGTCGTGGGCCTGCTGTCGGATCGCGTCCTGGGCCTCGACCGCGTCGGTGATGGTGTCGGGCAAGGGACCATCATCGCGGATCGAGCCGGCGAGGACGTAGGGGATGTCGTTGGTGACACACTCGTACATAACACCCTCGTCGACGATGCCCGCATCGACGGCTTCCTCGATGCCGCCAGCGCGGACGATCTCGCTGATCGTATAGATGTGGTGTTTGTGGCCCTTTCGTGGGTGTTCGAGCGATTCAGTATCGACACCCAGCGAGGTGCCGTACAGGTCCCGTTCGAGGTCGTGGACGGCAAAGCCGTTGCCGGCGCTCAGCGCGTCGACGTACCCCATCCGAACGAGTTCTGCGAGCGCATCTCGCCCACCGGAGTGGACGATCGCAGGGCCACAGACGACGAGGACGGTTCCGTCGTTATCGTCGACCTCGCGAATCTCGTCACCGATCTCTTCGATCAGCGATTCGGAGGGGCGTTCGCTCGAGACACCGCTTTGCATGAATCCGAACGAGCCGCCGCCGTTTCGGGGCCGTTCGGGCGGTTCGACGCGGATTCCGGTTTCACCGGTGACGACCAGATCTCCCTCCTCGACGGCGTTGAGCACTTTCGTGTAGACACGCGGCCCGCTTGCATCGGCGTCGCCATCGTGTTTCGACGGCGCCGAGACAGCCCCACCAGCGTGCTCCGTGGTCATCGACTCGGCCTCGCCGGAACCTACAGACGCCTCAGACTCGGTTTCAGGGTGTTCGACGACCAGTGCACAGTCCATCTCGACGTTCTCGACGGCGATCCACTCGCCGTCGACGCGGACGTAGGTCGGGTGGTTCGTCGTCGAGTAGAAGTCGACAGGGACGACCTGATCGTCCGGCGCGGCTTCGAGCGCTGCGTCGCGTGGATCGGCGACGGTCGCCCCTTGCTGGTTCAGCTCGTGGAGAATTGCCCGGAGGTCCGACTCGGTGTCAGCCAGCACCCGCATCCGGCAGTACGATTCGGCGCGTTTGTGGCGGCCGACTTCGAACTCTTTGACCTCGAACTCGCCACCCATATCCATGACGATGCCGAAACACGTGCCCATCGTCCCTGAGTCAATAATGTGCCCCTCGAGTTCGACGGTTCGGGAAACTGTCATTGAAGAGGGTTCGGGATCGGGGATGGTGAATGTGTGCGTCTCGATCGCGATCGACCCGTGCTCATGACTCTCTCGGAGATCGCGATCGGCCCACAGTTACGACCCCTCGCTCTCGAACGCGTAGCCGGCGAAATGAGCGATTACTATCCCCGCAACACTTTTTTGCTGGTCCGTAGACAGGGCTCACGGAGATCATCGTGTCGGAACACCAGTCCGGATCGAAGACGGTCGAACTGTGGATCCGTTCGTTCGCACCCGTCGCAACGGGGCCGGCACAGGAGCGGGCGATCGAGCAAGTCGAGAGACTCGAGTCCGTCGAATCGATCGACGCGGTCGAGATCGGCGTCTGGGGCAAAGAGATCGAGCGAACGTCCCGCTCTCGCCAGATTCCCCAGCTACAGGCGATCGAACGCCGTCTCGAGGCCTTCGAGCGATGGGCAGATCGGACCGGCCACAGCCTGACACCGTTTTTCCGCACACGGCAGGTCGACTCTGCAATAACGGACGACCAGTACGAGGTACGACGGTTGCCGACGGTCGCGCTTGCCGAGTTCGTCGACGACGAACTCGTCCACGTCACCCCCTGTCGCGACGGCGATCGGACGATCGACGCGTTCGATCGTCTCGACGCCCTTGCGAGCAGCGAGGACGAGGATTCGGTAGTCACGTTCGACGAACGTCGCGATCGCAACGACGAGATCTCCGACCAGACACCGGCACGGGCCACTCCTGTCCGCCGAAGCCGCTTCGTCGGACTGTTGTCACCTGGCTCGAACTGAGCCTGTGTCACACGCACCAGCGATACACCCCCCTGTCCTATCGTCGCGGTCGGCCAGTCCGGTCACGGGAGCCGATCGCGACCTCCGTCACCTGGCCTGGCGCATCCCGGCGCCCTATTCTCCGAGAGAGGATCAGGTATATGCGACTCGACAGCGTACCACACTGTATGGTGACCGACTCAGCGACGGTCGAGCACTCACGGTGTCGAAACTGCGGATTTGAGGCACCCGGTGGGAGCAACGAGTGGCAACGGATCGACGTTCCGAAGCTCGGTCGGATGACCCAGTGTCCCGAGTGTGAGAGTACAGACGTGATCACACGCCGATAACCGACTGCCGAAAAACCGCAAGAAGCGACGACTACAGTCGGTAGACCCGTACCGGCAGCGCTGGCGATGACGGCGAACCCAACTCCCCGTCGACGTCGAGCAGGGCGATCGAGACGTGACCGCGATCGGCCAGCGAGAATGCGATCGGCCAGCGAGAATGCAATCGGCCAGTGAGAATGCGATCGGCCAGTGAGAATGCGATCGGCCAGTGCCCACGCGCATCGATCGAACCGTCATCTATCGGTTCTCGATCGGCGGCCGCAGCTCACTCCGTCTCGATACGGGAGTCACGAAGTGCAGCCTGAATCGTCCGTGCCCGGGTTTCCCCGATGCCGTCGATCGCCAGTAGCTCTGCCTGTGTCGCGTCGGCCAGCGTTGCAACGGCTGGATAGTGCTCGTACAGCGTATCCGCGAGTTCGGGCCCGATGCCGTCGATACAGCCGTACATTCGCTTCGCTGTCGGCTCGCGTCGGCTGGCCACAGCACCGACGGACATCGGCCGTGTCGACGGCGTTTCGGTGTGTTTTCGGGCCAGCCGGATCGCGTAGTCGACCAGCTGTGTCCGATCGGTACACGGAATCACCGGAACCGAGAGACGGGCGGTGATCGACGCCATCGATCCCCTGATCGCCGCCGGATCGACGCCCGTTCGCAACGTTTCGAGGTCGCGAAAGTCGCCTTCGAGCAGAACGTACGGATGGTCGAACGTCTCGCGGAGCCGGTCGGCCTGATCGTAGAGATAGCTCCCGGATCGACCCATGACGCTCGTCACGTAGTCCCGAGGCGTCTTTCGCTCGATGCCAACCGAATCCATGGCGAGATCACCGGCCTGGAGCCGCTCGGTGCTGACCGCAGCAACGTCGGGGTGGTCCCGGACGGCAGCAAGTAGGCTGGCCGGCTCCCGATCGTCGACGGTGACGGGAACGCGCATACGTCGGAGTACGGCGGCGATCGGTGAACAGGTATCGGTTCCCCGTTACCGGCCCCTATCGAGATACGCCATCGCCTCCTGGTCGCTGACCTGACCGAACGTCCGATAGAACTGGCCGACGGCTCGGAAGCTGTCCGGCGTTTCGAGTGCAATCACCTCGTCGGCCTCGTCTTCGAGGCTCTCGATCGATCGTGGCGACCCGACGGGAACGGCGAGGACGACGACGTCGGCGTTGGTCTCCTGGACCTGTCGGAGACAGGCGGTCGCGGTCGCACCCGTTGCGACCCCGTCGTCGACGACCGCCACACGCTTGCCGTCGAGATCCGGCAGGCCGGGCGTCTCGCGGTAGTGATCGGCCTTCTGTGCCGCATTCTCGGCTTCCTCTTTGCGGACGTCTTCGAGATAGCTCTCGGACACGCCCAGCCGATCGATGAGGTCATCGTTGTACCAGACACTGCCGTCGCTCGCGACCGCACCAAGTGCCAGTTCGGGATTCTGTGGTGCACCCATCTTCCGCGCGACGACGACGTCCAGGTCGGCGTCGAGCGCGTCCGCGACCGGTCGTGCGACGGGCAGGGCTCCACGCGGGATGCCGAGGACGATGTCGACGTCGATGTCGCGACGCTCGAGTTCTCGTGCGAGTCGGTTGCCGGCATCAGTTCTGTCGTCGAACATACGAATGCGTACGGCCTCCAGCTACTATGATTTGACGTGGCACACTCGGCTCTGACAGTCCGACTTCGATCGCACGATCGCGCCATCGTGCCATCTGGGGTCGCGATCGAATTAGCGCCATCGTGCTATCTGGGGTCGCTATCGCCGGTCAGTTCCGCGAGACCCCGCTCGTGGCACAACCGGTTTCACACTGCCCCACCTCGCTAGACGTAGCAAATGACAGCTCACGACACGAGCCCGCGGGCCGACGGCGGGACTGACGAAATCTCGCATCCGCTCGTTGCAGCGGCCTACGACGTAGTCGTTCCCGAACGGACCCTGTTTGCACCCCAGAGAGAGTATCTGACCGCCGATCTCTCGGGGCGGGTTCTCGATATCGGCGCGGGGACGGGAGCGAACTTTCCCCACGTTGCCGGCGAGAGCGACGATATCGAGTTTCACGCGATCGAGCCGGACCCACACATGCGCCGGCAGGCCAACGCAAAAGCGCGGGAGGTCGGTTGTCCCGTCGATCTCCGCGATGCCCGTGCCGAATCACTGCCCTACCCCGACGATGCATTCGACGTCGTCATCGCCGGACTTGTCTTCTGTACGATCGAAGACCCTGACACGGCTCTGGCAGAGGTTGCACGGGTGCTGAAACCCGGTGGCGAGTTCCGCTTTCTCGAACACGTCCACGCGGATGGCTGGCGAGCAATCGGCCAGGATCTCCTCACTCCGCTCTGGAAACGGGTCGCTGGTGGCTGCCAGCTGAACCGCGACACCGTCGATCGGTTCGTTTGCAACGGCGCCTTCAGGGTCGGTGAGATCGAGCGTCTCTCACTCGGCATCTTTCCGGCGACGCCGATCGTCCGCGGACGGCTCTACCGACGCCGTGATCGAACGATGGACCTATCCGTCAGGGAGGCTCTCTTCAGCCGATGACCGATCCAGTTCCGGACCGACTGCGGATGACGCCCGGACCGACCGAGGTCCCCAGACCAGTCCGACAGCGAATGGCCGAACCGACGCCAAATCCCGATATCGAACCCGAGTTCTTCGAGCGGTATCGGCAGTTGACGGAGAAACTGGCTACGATTCAGCGATCAGAAGCCGGCGGGCAGTCTGTAGCCGGCCCCGGCGAAGAGCGCGACGTCGTCGTCCTCGGTGGGGAGGGCATCCTCGGGCTCGAGGCCGCCGTTGCATCGCTCGTTGCCCCTGGCGATCGGGTGCTGTGTCTCTCGAACGGGCTGTACGGCGACGGCTTCGCCGACTTCGTCGAGAGCTACGGTGGCGAGCCCGTCCTCTGCGACGTCCCCTGGGACGAGACGCTCGATCGAGAGACGGTGGCGACGTGCCTCGACGATGCCGAGGAGCGATTCGATGTCGCGACGATGGTCCACTGCGAGACGCCAACGGGAACGCTGAACGACCTCGAACCGATCCTCGATCTGCTCGACGATCACGACATCCTCACTGTCGTCGACGCGGTCTCCTCTCTCGGTGGAACGCCCGTCCCGACGGAGCGGATCGATGTCTGTCTCGGAGCAAGCCAGAAGTGTTTCAGCGCACCGCCGGGGCTCGCAACCTGTGCGATCAGCGATCGTGCCTGGGACCGAATCGAATCGATCGAGAATCAGTCCGTCTATACCAGTCTCGAACCGTGGCGGACGGCCGCCGAAGACGAGTGGTTTCCCTATACACATCTCAGCGCCAACCTGTACGGCCTCGACGCCGCAGCCGACCTGCTGATAGAGGAGGGACTACCGAACGTCTTCGATCGACACGAGAGAGCGGCAATGCGGTGCCGTGAGCGAGTTGTCGAGCTCGGCCTGGAGCTGTATCCGACCGCCGACGCGGCTTGCTCGCCGACCGTGACCGCACTGGCGGTCGACGGCCGAGCCAGCGAACTCCAGCGAGCGATGTGCAAAGAGCACGACGTCGTCCTGGCGACCGGCCTTGGCGACCTCGAGAACGACATCCTCCGGATCGGCCACATGGGCCACAACGCCCGAGTCGATCGTGTCGATCGGACGATGGACGCGCTGGCTGCGATTCTCGACTGACGGCAGATTGCGCACAGGTGTAGGAGCCACCGAAACGACTCACACGCTGATCGGATCGCTGTCCTGCGATCGGATCTGCAGTGGCGGGCAGTGGCTACCGTAGGCGGTGGGTGCCACACCAGACTGCTGGTCGGATGGGACCGTTTCGAGCCCAGACGGTGCCGATCGGTGTGGCCGGAACCTGCAGGTGGAACCGTTTCCCCCTCCTCTCTCTTAGGCGGGGACATGTCTGACCCCGACCAGGAGCCAACAGAGACGCCGACGACCGACACGGAGGAAGCCGAAGCAAAGGGGAAATCGATGGCCCGCAACTGGGTCGGGATCGCCGTCGTCTCGATACTCTTCCTCGTGGTACTCGCCATCGGCATGATGCAAGCGACAGGCCTCGTCGACGTGTTCGCGCCGATCGCGGACACCGACACCCAGCAGTGGGGCGTCTTCGCCGTCATTGCACTCGTCGTCCTCGCGATCGCCGGCTGGAGCTGGAGCAGCATCAGTAGCTAACTCGTTTCTGGCTATCGGGAAGGCAGAAAGCACTCTGGAGCGCTCTATCGTGCGAACACGATCTACGAGAGCCATCGCTGTTCGATTCGTTTTCTTGCCGTCTAGAATAAACAACTATTAAGGTTGCCGCCCCCAGTTGGTGTGATCGGGTAGCATGACACAGATTATATGGATCGTCGCAGCAGTACTGGTGACGTTTACGATCGGGTACGTCGGGTATTCGAAGTATCTAACACAGTTCGTCGAACTGGATTCAGAGACAGAGACACCCGCGCATAAGTACGAGGATGGCCAGGAGTACGTTCCATCTAAAAAACCCGTCTTACTGGGGCATCACTACTCCAGTATCGCAGGCGGGGCACCGATCGTCGGTCCGATCACGGCTGGGGCAATCTGGGGATGGGTTCCAGCATTGCTGTGGATCGCGATCGGCAATCCGTTGATGGGTGCCGTCCACGACTTCGTCTCGCTGTCGGGCAGTCTTCGCCACGAGGGGAAATCGATCGGCTACATGATCGGCGAGTACGTCGGCGAGAGCGGGAAGAAGATGCTGCTGTGGTTTGCCTTCCTGACGATCATGCTCGTCGTCGCGGTGTTCGCGCTCGTCACCTCAATCGTTTTCAACGCCTATCCGGAGGTGACGACGGCGTCGTTCCTCTATATCGCCCTCGCACTGGTGTTTGGTGCCTATTTGTACCAGCTCAACGGGCCATTCATTCCCGGAACAGTGCTGTTCGTTTCGGGCGTGTTCGCGGCCGTCTGGGTCGGCATCCAGTTCCCGCTGGCGATCTTCGAACCGACGGCCGAACGGACGGCCGACATCTCGGTAACGGTGCTGCTGAGCGGAGACGGCTCCTGGGTCCCCGGGGCAGCCGATCTCGGCGCGAACACTGCCGCCTGGATCCCGGTCGTGATGATCTACGGCGCGATCGCCAGCGCGCTCCCGGTGTGGGTGCTACTGCAGCCTCGTGACTACCTCTCGTCGTTCCTGCTGTACACCGGTGTCGGCGGGGCGATCCTCGCGATCATCGTCGGCACGTTCCTCGGGACGTCCTCGGAACCGCTCGTCGTCGATTCGACGATCGGGGCGTTCGAGGGGTTCTGGGGCGTCGAGGCAGCCGGGTTTGCACCGCTGTTCCCGCTGTTGTTTATTACGATCGCCTGCGGGACGATCAGTGGGTTTCACTCGCTGGTCTCCTCGGGGACGACCGCCAAACAACTCGACAAAGAAACCGACGCCCGGCTGATCGGTTACGGTGGGATGCTCGGTGAGGGACTGCTTGCTGCGGTCGCCCTCTCAACGCTCGCGGTGTGGGGCTTTGCCGACCCCGCCGGCGGTATCGGTGCCGCGTTGCCGAACTTCGCATCCGGAGGCGGCATTATCTTCACCAGTCTCGGCATCCCCGAAACCGTCGGTGCCGTCTTCATGGCACTGGTGTTGTGCAGTTTCCTGTTGACCTCGACGGACACGGCCATCCGTCTGGGCCGATACATGATGGAAGAGATCGTCGGCACGCCCGCTGGGCGGACCACGACGGGGATGACAACCGACCCTGCGGCGCTCGTCCGCGGCCGGTACACGAACCCGATCATTCAGGTCATTCCAGCCTACCTGCTCGTCGTCTCCGGCCAGTGGGTCGTTCTCTGGCAGCTCTTTGGCGGTGCAAACCAGCTGCTCGCTGCACTCGCGCTACTGACCGCAACCGTCTGGCTCGCCAACTGGGACGACAGCAAACAGCTCGTCTCGACTGGCGTTCCGATGGCGATTATGGTCGTGATCACCATCCTCGGACTCTCGATCTTGGTGTTCTACGAGAACCTCTACCTGAACCTCATCATGGGTGAGGCAGCAACCACCGAGGCGACGATCTCCGCCGCCGTCCAGGCGATTCTCGGCTTCGTCCTGATTACCCTTGCACTGGCACTCGTCAGAATCGGATACAAGAATATCCGGGATGTCCGTGGCGGACCGGAGACACCCGTTGCACCGAGCGACGACTGAAATCGGTCTCTGATCGATCGCTTTTATTACGCGCCGCCAAAATCGCTTCTCCTAGTCACTGTCGAAATCACTTCGAACTGTGCGTGGCTACTTCCAGAACCGTTTTGCGAACTGTGAGAGCATGCCTTCTTCAGGTTCGGGGACGGTTTCCCAGAGCGTCACTGCCTGGACGACGTCCGCAGCCTCACTCGCAACGGCGTCTTCGGCGTCCGGGACGACGACAGCGAGATTTACGTCGTAGTGACCGTAGTAGCCGAACTTCAGCAGTGTCCGATCGCGAAAGCCCGAAATGTACTCGCGAACGTCCTCGGGGAGTTCGTCAGCAATGAGCACGAAGCTCACGTCCGTCCCGAAGTGTTCCTCGTCGGCGACGATCCGGTCGTCTGCGACGTCGTGTCCGAGTTCGACGAGCCGATCGAGTTCGGTGACCGTCGGCCGGGAGACGCGACGGAGGAAAACGTACTCCTCGGCCTCGTGATTAGCGTAACTCAACGCGGGGTGGAAGAACTGTTTCTGGTTGACGACGCGCATCTCGCCGTAGAGATCCCATCGCTCCCCGTCGAACCGGTAGTCCTTCTCAAGGTCGTAGCTGTACACGAGTCGGTGGGCGACCCGATCGATATACTCGTCGTCCCACTCGGGAACCGCCTCGCGGATCTCCGCGGGCAGGTCTGCAGCAGGTTCGCTGTCCTCGCTCACACCACCGCATACCGACCGGGATGGCAAATAGGCGTCGGTGGCTCGCCTAACGGACTCGGTCGCTCGATCGCGATCGTGGACGATACGTTTTAGCTGCTGGAAATGAACTATTATGTAAGAAACGGAGATGGGAGGCAAGAAGACAGAGTCCTGTGGCCGCTGTGCACTGTCGTCGGTCGTCGATACCGTTGCATCCGACGACGAGGACGAGCAGGCCGATCAGGACCCGTTCGGCGACGCGGCGATCGAGATCGACGAGGAAACGCTCCGCCGAATGTCGCCTGCGGCGTGGGCAAGTCGGGTGACGAGTCGGATCGACGCCGCCGCACAACGAGTTATCTACGGCCGGTAACGGTCACGACGACCACACTCTCAGGAGATCACGTCTGGACCGTTGGGTTGCTTCTGAATTGGGGCTCTGCGATCGTATATTAGGCCATCGTGACGACGTAGGTCATCGTAAACAGCAGTACCGCTGCCGTCGCGACGTTGATCAGGGTAAACGAAACGAGCCCGAGAAAGGAAAGTCCCCAGATGATCGACCACGCAAACAGCGCCGACAGGATCGCGTTCATCGCAAACAGGACACGGGGGTCTCCCTCCGAGGACGAGAGCCCCTCGCTGAACCCCTCGACGTCTGCATCCTGATCGTTCATACCTGACAACTATCCGTCCGACACTTAGCTCTTTGCCGCTCGATAGCGGACGAACAATATGAGACTCCGCAACCGCCAGGGAACGCCCGTCGACCCTGTTCCGTTTCTCGTCGTCGTCGGGCTCTCGTTCATGCTCTTGCTGTCGTTCGGGCCACTGTACGGCCAGGCACTGGGTACGTCGCTCGACGTCGCGATCGCCGTCTCGTTCGGGCTGTTTCTCTCCGTCAGCGCCCTCGCATACTACTGGCAAGTGTGGACGTCGGTCCCGGCAGCTGTGGACGGTGTTCCAGCCAGCGTCCGCGGAGAGCGGCTGTTTTACCTAATGGGTATCCTCGCGGCGATCATCGTCGGACTCGCCGTCCCGTTTCTTCTCTGACCGATCGGCCGTCTCAGTCGGGGACTGTCACTCGATCGAGCGCCGCAGGATCGAACGCCCAGAGATGACTCGGACACGATCGAGTGGCCGGAACTGTCCCTCCTGACGACCGGCTCAGGGTTCGCGAAGGACCGTCTCTTCCCCCTGCTCGTCGGGGAAGCGCCCGTTGGTATCGGATTCTCGCGCACCATCGCCGGCAGCGTCCCACTCCGCATCGGTGACGAGCGCGTCCGCGAGTGCTGACCGAAGCGCGGATTCGTCGTACTCGGTCCCGATAAAGACGAGTTCTGTCTGTCGATCGCCGTGGTCGTCGTGCCATTCGAGTTCCGGCCGGTTCGATCGGTACATGTCGCGTTCGACGGCGGGGAGGCTGGCGATCCACGGCCCCTGTGCTGTAGCTCTGACCGAGGGTCCAGCCTGTGCGATCGCAACCCGCATCTCGTTGTCCGCGAGCCATGCCGTCCCCTTCGCGCGAACGATTTCGCTCGGGAGGTCCCGGAGGAACGAGGCGAACCGATCGGGGTGGAACGGGCGGCGAAACCGGGTGACGAACGAGGAGACACCGTACACCTCGTCCGGGTGGCGATGGTCGTGATCGTGGTCGTGGCCATCGACATCCCGCCCACTGCGATCGTGGCTGTCTTCGCCGTGGCCGTGGCCATCCTCGTCGTGGCTGTGATCCTCCACGGCGCTCTCTAAGGCACGCTTCCACCCCGGAAGGTCGTGTACTCGATCGGCATCGAACCGTCTCACACCGAGCAGTCGATCGGAGTCGACGCCGGCGAACTCAGTGCGAATCGTGTCCGCATCGGGCTGGAGTGCGCGGACGAGGTTTTCGGCCTCCGTGAGGTCGCTCTCACTGCACAGATCGGCTTTGTTCAGGAGCACGACGTTCGAGACCTCGATCTGTTCGACCAGCAGATCCGACAGCGGTCGATCGTCCTCGGTACCGCGACGTTCGGGAACGCCCTCCCCGGCAAAGGCGTCGAGAAACGCGGGCGTGTCGACGACAGTCACGAGTGTCTCGACTGCATAGCGGGCTGCGACGCGGGATTCGGTCGTGAACAGCCGCGCGACGGGCGCGGGCTCAGAGATTCCCGAGGATTCGACGACGAGATGGTCGAAGGAGCGATCGCGAGCCAACGAGACCACGGCGGTCTCGAGGTCGTCCTGGAGCTCACAGCAGATACAGCCGTTCGAGAGCTCCGCGACGCCATCGTCGAGTTCCAGTTCGGAGCCATCGGCGACCAGCTCCGCGTCAACGTTGACCTCGCCCATATCGTTCACGAGAACTGCCAGCGTCCGATCATCGGCAGTCGAGAGCAGGTGGTTCAGCAGCGTCGTCTTGCCGGCACCCAGACTCCCAGAGAGAATCGTCACTGGGATGTGGTCGTCCATGGCACGACACAGGAATCGAAGGGACTTGAAATCGATCCTCGTCGGGCACCAAGCGGTAAACCGCAGCCGATGTCGGGCCGTCGCTGGCCACGACAGCTTTTACTCATCAGAACCGAACGTATGGGCATGGACCTGGCCGATCGGATCGAGCGGTTCCGGACGACGCTTTCCGAGTGGCTCCGCGGTTTCTACCACGGGCTCATCTCACATCCTGCCTACGAAAAGATCGAAAAAGAGGCTGAGGACGCCGAGGACGCGTTCCTGCTCGCCTGCTACCCCGACGCTTTCGGCATCCCGTCGCCGGTTTCGTACTACACGTCCGAACTGCTGCCGTTCCTCGAAAACGAGTTCGAGTCGTGGGAACGACGGCTGTGGGATCGCGGAACGCTCCTCGAACGAAAAGGCCAGCAATACCACTTCTAACACTCTCATGGAACCATTCGTCTTTTTCGGCGGGAAGGGTGGCGTCGGCAAAACGACCGTCTCGTGTGCCTACGGGCTCCGGTGTGCACGCGATGGGTACCGAACGCTCGTCGTCTCGACGGATCCAGCCCACTCCGTCACCGATGTGTTCGACCAGCCGTTCGACGACTCACCGAACTCAGTCGCGGGAATCGACGGACTCGACGCGATGCAACTCGACCCCGAGGACGAGGTCACGCGCCACCTAGACGAGATCCGCCAGGACCTCTCCGAACAGGTGTCGGCGTCAATGGTCAACGAAATTAACCGTCAGCTGGAGATGGCTCACGGAACCCCTGGCGCGTACGAATCCGCCCTCTTCGATCGGTTTATCGACGTGATGCGCAATCCGGAACCCTACGACAGAGTCGTCTTCGACACGGCCCCCTCGGGCAGTACGCTTCGGCTGCTCGGCCTCCCGGAACTGCTCGAAGACTGGATCGATCGACTCATGTACAAACGCCGGACGAGTATCGACCTCTTCGAGAAGGCCGCGATCGGGAACAACGAGCCCCGCCGGGTGATGGACGGCGATCCCGTCCTCGCACGGCTTGAGGGGCGCAAGGAGTTTTTCGAGTTCGCGGGCAAGACGCTGCGGGACGACGCTGCCTTCTTTCTCGTCTTGAACCCCGACGAGCTCTCCCTGAACGAAACCGAGCGATCGATCGACGACCTCCGCGGAAAGGACCTTGCCGTCCGCGGCCTCGTGGCCAACAAACTCACACCCTCGCCGGACGACGACGAGAACGGTCGCGGTGGCCGGTATCTTCGCGAACGGGTCGCAACCGAACGGGATCACCTGCAGACGATCCGCGAGGAGTTTGGCCCGCCGCTGTGTGCCGAGATCGGCTGGCGCGTTTCGGAGGTGAAAGGCGACCTCCTCAGTGACGTCGCAAGCGAACTCGATATCGAGACGACGGTCGAAGCGCCGACACACGTCTGAGCGATCGGGATATCGCACGCGTCAGTTCCTCTGGACGAGCTGTGAATCGGGCCGAAAGCCGAACTGGTCAGGCTGAAGGACCAACACTAAGCGTAGTTCGCACGATACGTCTAGCATGGATCGGTTTCAGAATACGAGACAACCGGACTGGGATTGGTGGGGGAAACTGTGGCCGACACCTGGCGAGACGCTCCGTCAGTTCGGACTCTCGAGCGGTGACTCGGTCGTAGAGATTGGCAGCGGAAACGGATATTTTGCGTTACCTGCTGCCCGAATCGTTGCTCCTGCACCTGTGTATGCGGTCGACCTCGACACGTCGCTTCTCGACGAACTCGACGAACTTGCCGAACAACAACGGATCGACAACGTCGTTCCGGTACACGGCGACGCGCGGTCACTCACGGACATATTGTCCGACCCCGTCGATGTTGGACTGATGGCGAACACGTTCCACGGGATCGAGAACCCAGCGGCATTCGTCGAAGAAGCCGTTGCTGCCCTCGCTGAAGACGGGCGGTTCGTCGTTGTCAACTGGCAGGACCGTCCCAGAGAAACGACGACGGTCGCCGGCGAGCCGCGAGGCCCACCGACTGCTCTTCGTCGGTCCGCTGACGAGAGTCGAGAGCTGGTCGAGCAGGCAGCCGACGTCACACTGACACGACAGATCGATCTTCCTCCGTATCACTACGCACTCCTGTTCGATCGGTGACTGGCCACCGCTTTTCGTCGATAGTGACTGGCCACCGCTTTTCGTCGGTACTATCATCTCACGATCACCGTCCGGGCGGTCTCGCGTAGTTCCTGGCTCCGGCACGTTCGCACCCGGTTCCGCGGACGGCCTTCAGATCGCCGAAACGCCCCATGTGCCACGCAGACACGCCACAATACGCGTTCAGACAGAAACCCGTTTAGGCACTGCCACACCACTCGGGATAATGAGCTACCGTATCGGACTCGTCGGCAAACCATCTGTCGGCAAGTCCTCGTTTTTCAACGCTGCAACAATGAACGACGTGCCTGAGGGAGCCTACCCGTTTACGACGATCGACCCGAGCGTCGGCGAGGCCTACGTCCGCGTCGAGTGTGCTGCACCGGAGTTCGACGAGGAGTGTACGCCGAGTGTCGGCTACTGCGACCATGGAACCCGGTTCGTCCCGACGAAACTCGTCGACGTCGCTGGCCTCATTCCTGGTGCCCACGAGGGCGCAGGGCTGGGCAATCAGTTCCTCTCGGACCTCAACGAAACCGACGTCTTGGTCCACGTCGTCGACTTCTCCGGTGAGACGGACGCCGAGGGCGAACCCACCGAGGGCCACGACCCGCGCGAGGACATCGACTTCCTCGAAGAAGAACTCGACCAGTGGTATCTTGGCATTCTGAAAAAAGGAATCGAACGCTACGAGACAGGGTACACGACCGAAGAGGACGCGATCGAGGAGGAACTCGCCGAGCAGATGAGCGCGTTCAAGACGAACGAAGACGAGATCAAGCGCCTGATCCGGCGCGTCGACGTCGGCTTCGAGCCTGAAGACTGGGAGGCCGAAGACAAACTCGCCCTCGCCCGCGAGATCCGCAGGGAGACCAAACCGATGGTCATCGCGGCGAACAAGATGGACACGCCCGAGGCGCAGGCGAACTACGACGGGATCACGAGCGATCCGGAGTACGACCACCTGACGATCGTTCCCTGCAGTGCCCACGCCGAGAAGGCGCTCAAGTCGGCAGACAAGGCCGGCGTCGTCGACTATCGCCCGGGTGACGGGCAGTTCGAAATTCTGGGAGAGATCTCCGACGATCAAGAACAGGGGCTCGAACAGATCCGGACGTTCCTCGACGCATACGGCGCGACAGGCGTCCAGGCAGCCCTCGAAACCGCTCTGTTCGACGTGTTGGGTGTCACACCCGTCTTTCCCGGTGGTGCAAACGGCCTCGGCAACGAACGCGGTGAGGTGCTCCCCGACTGCTACCTGATCCCGCCGAATTCGACTGCAGAGGACTTCGCCTACAGCCTGCATTCGGATATCGGAGACGGCTTTCTGCATGCGATCGACTGCCGTTCGAACCGCCAGCTCGGCAAGACCTACGAGGTCGAAGACCGTGACGTGATCGAAGTTATCACGACGAACTGACGCCAGCGCGTCTCCCACCCACGATCGGGCGGGGAACTCGCGTTGCGGTATCAGCTAGATGACGTCGTCAGGATCGTGAACGGCAGCCATTCGCCTCGCTTCGGTTGCGTACTGGTCTCGGCGTTCGGGATCGTCGACCGTGCCGAGGTTGTCCGGATCGGCGTCGACGGCAGCCGTCGTGTCGCGGACATCGGTGAACGATGTGAGCGCTCGCTCCTTGCGGAAGTATCGATCGCCGTCCGTCGTCGCGTAGGTAAGAATAATCAGGTTCTGTTCGTCATCGGAGTAGGTCCGTTCGACCAGCCACACGCGAACGTCGTCCGAGTCGCTCATACACTGCGTTCGACGCCAATCGTGAAAGCGGTCAGCATCACTCGTCCGGCATGGGACGATTCTGTGTGGCATATGACAGATACTGCTTCAACCGGTCCGGATTCTCGGAGACCGCAGTGAGATAGGACGTAGAGCCCGAAACCGACCGCTACAGATCGAGATACGTGACACGAAACTCGTCACGTGACGCGAACGTCGGCCGATCGATCGCATCCGACGAGACTCACGTCCGACGGTCGGACAGCAGTCACTGGCCCGATTATGTTACGTCGCCTGGCGGCGTACCGACGCCATGTCTCGACGCTTTTCACGCGCAACCCTGACGGACTCACTGCTGCGAGAGTTCAGGCGGATCGTTCTTTCGCTCCGGGGCCGATTCTTTACCAGACCGAAACCAGCCGAGCCAGCCCTCCTCGTCTCACTGTCGTCTTCCGAGGCGGAACGTGTCCTCGGCGAACACCATTTCGCCCCGAACTGGGACATGTCGTTTGCGTACTACGGCGAGGTACTGAACCTCCGGCGAGTGGTGTACGTCGCCGACCACCCATCGGGCCACGAGTGGTGGCAGGTCCACATCCGTGGCTATCACCACCACGAGGGACTGGAGTTGACCGCACACTTCGAGACGGATCCGAGCGAAACCCCCGACGCCCACGTCGATCGGGTCGGGATCGATATCGATCGAGGACTCGACGAACTGGAAGCCGTTCTCGACGACGCTGGCGTGTCGACCCGGCGGCTCACCCCGATAGCGGGCACAGCCGCCAGCTAACCGGCGGAGACGGGCCGTCCCATATCGGGCCACAGCGTTCGAACTGAGCCGACAAGTACTCACGGCCGGATCGATTCTATCACGACAACAAATGGGGTTGCGGGAGTTTTCGAGGTACCGACCGACGAAACCCGAACTTGCCGTTTTCGTCTCGGGGATCACCAGTATGGGCCTCGAGATCCTCGCGGTGCGAATCGTCGCCCCGCA
>LFCJ01000126.1_pt1 | contig 41532 bp, 43 predicted proteins | sample 643141 | NCBI WGS metagenome assembly LFCJ01 (sample SAMN03766243, study PRJNA286221) | soda lake metagenome | biome: soda lake; feature: Kulunda steppe; material: water; isolation source: sample B1-Br-g2 brine of Lake Bitter-1 | place: Russia: Kulunda steppe | collected 2010-07
CGTTTTCTACAGCCTGGTCAGATCCTTGATAACCTGCTTCAACTATAACTGCGTTTAGGTAACGTCCCATTGTATCCGAATCGTTTTCGAATAAAACTGCTTTTTCAACACCCGCCTTACTTACTAACTTTTTCGTTGAAGGCTCCAAATCTTTTAATGTGGAGAAGGGTTCAGGATACGACCTTGTGGAGTGTATATCAAGAATAGTTAGTCCTTCTAGCTCTTCCATTAGTTTGGAGGCTAAACGTTCTTCATGAAGCTCCGAATCTTTATCTCCCGGAAAACAACGGTTTAAATCCGTATCTAAGAACCTTTCATTCTCTTTCAAGGCTTTTTCGTTCGCTATTACAAATTTTACCGGTTTCTTAATCTCCCAGTCTTCTGAAAGAAATCTTTCAATAGCTTTTTTACCGCAGGGCTCATCTCCATGGATTGAACCAACAACAGCGTACTCAGGTTCTCCTTTACCTAGTTTCTTTACTTTCATAAGAAATTATTAGATACACTTAGTTTAAGAATACTTTTGTAACGTTTTTATCGCCGGAAGATCTTCTCCAGACATGAAGCGTACAAATGCTCCTCCCGCTATAGATACGTGAGAGAATTCATCCATCTCACGGTTAAATCTTTCAACAAGTGAAGAGGTATGACCTCCTCCTAGAACTGTGAAGGCTTCTGTATCTGCTAGAGCGTCTATTATTGATTTTGTTCCTTCAGGGTTATCTTCGAAAGCACCCATAGGCCCTTTCATAAGTACAGAGTCTGTGTTTTCAATTATTTCAGAGTATTTTTCTTGTGTTTTACTTCCTATGTCCCATACCATATCGTCTTCAGGAACGTTTTCCGGTAAGTAGTTGCCTGAATCTGTTTTGACATCTTTGGGAACAATTATTTTGTCTTTATACTGTTCTAAAAGATTTTCTAGGTCTTTCCGACCTTTGTCAAATCCTTGTTCTTTTATCCAGTCTGATTTTTGTCCAAGTTTTCTTCCTTGAATCATTAAGGCTAGTTCTCCCGGTACTCCTCCTAAGAGCACTTTATCGACATCTTCAATCATGTGATTAAGCATTCTTATGATATCTGAAGGTTTTTCTCCTCCTAAAACAAGTACAGGATCTTCTAGATCATCTCTGATTTTTTTACAGCTTTCGAACTCGTTTTCCATTACTATTCCTGCGTATGAGTCCATTATAGGTGTGAAACCTACGATTGAACCGTGTGTTCTGTGTGCTGCTGAGAAGGCGTCGTTGACAAAGATATCTGTGTTTTCCGCCAAGGTTTTGACAAAGAAGTCGTTCTTGTGTATATCAGGTTTAACGTTCTGTAGTTCTTCTGAGAGAAAACGTATGTTTTCTAGAAGTATTACATCTCCGTTTTCCATTGAGTTGATGGCTTCTTCCAGGTTCTGTCCGAAAAAGCTTTGAACAAGTTTTACTTCTTGGTTTAGTTCGTTTGAAAGTATCTGAGAGTGCTTTTCTAGCGATGTGAAGTCTTTTCTTGTTGGTCTGCCTTGGTGTGCTAGTATTACTGTTTTTGCATTTTCTTCAGATAGTTTCTGTATAGTTTTTAGGTAGCGTTTGAATCGAATGGTTTTACGTGGCTCTCCGTCTTCTATCGGAAGGTTTAGATCTGTTCTTAGTATTACTTTATTTGCTTCTAACGGAGTTTCTTCTAGAGTTTTCACCACTTCACAACCTCTATATTACGATGTATTACTCCTTGTTTTTAATGGTGCCTATCAGAACCAGCAAAAATCTATAAAAAATCTGTACTGAAACCTTAAACCGAACTACAATGCCAACAAAGGGTGGATACTTTGGACCGTCCCAAAAGACGGACCACAAATAAGAATTACAACCAGTTCAAAACCCCTAGCTTCTACTATAAAAAATTCGAGGAGACTGTTTCTTTATGAACAACTTAACTAAGAAAGTCTCCGAACTGTCCAAACGACGTGGCTTCTTCTTCCAGTCAAGCGAGGCCTACGGAGGCGTAGCAGGATTCCAGACATTCGGACCTGAAGGCGCAGAACTCAAAAGAAATATAGAGGAAAGCTGGAGAAACACGTTCTCCAGAGAACTCGGACACAGAGAAATCCAGGCACCAACCATAATGCCTGAACCAGTTTTCAAAGCCTCAGGACACCTAGACGGCTTCGATGACATGATAATCGAATGCCCGGAATGTAAAAGCTCAATCAGAGCCGACCACCTCGTAGAAGACAACACAGAAATCGAAGAGGCAGAAGGATTCTCAACAGAGAAAATAGCAGAAATAATAGCAGACCACGACCTAGAATGCAGTAACTGCGAAACCTCTCTAACCGGTATAGAAGTAGAGGACTTTAACCTGATGTTCGAAACCAGTATAGGTCCTGGAAACGGGCAGCCCGGCTACTTAAGACCGGAGACAGCCCAAGGAATCTTCGTGGAGTTTCCAAGACTCAAAGAGTACGCAAGAAACCAGCTGCCTTTCGGAATAACCCAGATAGGTAAAGCATACAGAAACGAGATAAGCCCTAGAAAAGGACTTGTACGAGTAAGAGAGTTCACACAAGCCGAACTAGAACACTTTATCGATCCTGATGAAGACGAGCCGAACTTAGACAAAGTGCAAGATGTCGAACTGAAGCTTTATCCTGTAGATAAGCAAGGTTCAGGAGAATACATTACCAAAACGGTTGAAGAAGCGGTTGAAGAAGATATAGTACATAACTGGGTTGCTTACTACCTAGGTATCGCCAAAAAATGGTATAAAGAGATAGGTGTTGATATGGACCGGTTCCGTTTCCGGCAACACCAGAAAGGGGAAAGAGCGCATTACGCTACAGACTGCTGGGATGCCGAAGCAGAGATTGATGGCGACTGGATTGAGATCGCAGGATTTGCATACCGAGGCTGTTACGACCTAACAAAACATCATGAGCACTCAAGAGAAGACTTCACAATCTTCAAAGAGTACGATGAACCTGTGACTAAAGAAAAAACGGTTGTACAGCCAGATATGGGTTATCTAGGTCCGGAATACGGCGGGAAAGCTCAAAAAGTAGCCAAGAAAATCGGGGAACTGGCTCAAAACTCACCTGAAGAGTTTGAGAAAGAAGCTGTAAACGTAGAAGTTGATGGAGAAAAGCTCGAAATACCTACCGACAAATGCAACTTTGAAGTTAAAGAAGTGACTGAGTCAGGCGAACACATCATTCCTCACGTAGTAGAGCCCTCTTTCGGTGTAGGCAGAACAGTTTACACAGTATTAGCTCATGCTTACGAAGAAGATGAAATTGACGGGGAAGAAAGACGGGTACTTCATCTAAGTAGAGAGGTTTCTCCTACAGAAGTTGCGGTATTCCCTTTAATGGACAAAGACGGTCTAGGAGACAAAGCCCAGGAGATAGCAGCCAAACTTAGAGAAAAAGGTTTCTCAGTAAAATACGACGACACCGGTAACATCGGTAAACGTTACAGGAGACAGGACGAAGTCGGAACACCAGTATGTGTTACAGTTGACTACGAGACCTTGGAAGACAGTCCTGAAACCGTTACAGTAAGAGATAGAGACTCTACAGAACAGGAAAGAGTTGAAATCAGTAAACTTGTAGACTATCTCCGGTAAGGCTCTTACTACTCTACTCTTCTTTTTCTTGTTTTGTTCAGGCCGTTATGATAAAAATGTGGTTGAGGAAGTTTCTGTATGACTCAGTGTTCAGAATGCGGTAAAGAAGATATGAGTTTCAAATGCCGTTACTGCAGTGAAAAATTCTGCTCTGAACACAGACTACCTGAGAACCATGACTGTCCGGGTCTAGAGCCTGCGTTAGAGAAGGAGAAGGAAGAGACCGACAAATGGTTCCAGAAGAAAGAGGTTAAAAACGAGATCGGGAACGGACCCGCTAAAAAAGCCCGTAAACCTTCAGTAATTGAAGATATACTAAATACGTTTAAAACGAATTATACGCTTCTAATAATACTTTTCACATCTTTTATCTACTTTTTACAGGTTTCAACAGCTACGGCGCCCGGTCAAGGACCTATGTACGACATGTTCGTACTACAGTCGGATATAGGAGAGCTTCTTACCCATCCTTGGAGCGTTGTAACCGCGATGTTTATGCACGGAACCACCTTCCACTTGTTCGCTAACATGATAACGCTTTACTTCTTCGGTACAGCGCTCGAGAGACTTATAGGCAGTAGAAAGTTTCTTAAGTTCTACTTTGTATCCGGCATAATTGCGAGTTTAGCATTTGTAGCGTTCAGAAATCTTCTATACCTCATACATGGAAGTCCCTGGGCTCTAGGAACAGCAGTAGGTGCTTCTGGAGCAGTAGTAGCTGTGTTTGCAGCTGTAGCAATGCTTTATCCGAGAGCTGATATACTACTCTTCTTTGTTATACCTATGAAGATTAAAACCGGTTTATACGCCTTTGCAGGTTTCGAAACATTTATGTTTATATTAACTCTTTCCGGTTTCGAGTACTGGCCTTTCGCATCTTCTGCACACCTAGCAGGCTTAATTGTAGGAGTTTGGTTCGGTAAGAAACTTCAGAAAAAGTATACCAGTAAATCCTCGTTCTTCAACCCTTTAGAAGTATAATTTAGAGAGAACAGATCTGCTGCTAGAAGTATAATACCTAAAAAATAAAATACTTTAAACCCCTGTACAATTATGGATCAAAATAGAATCCGAGAGCTTCTGTCTCAAGCCCGTGGCGAAAAACCTATAGAAGCCGATCCTACAACCGGCTTCCATCCTGACCAGCTTACAGGATACCCTCTGCAAAGAGTTGGTAGCAAATTATATGTCGCCACTATTGAAGGCGTCACTCTAGCAGACAATCCTCAAGACAAAATACTGATAGAAGCCAGCGAGATGGACGAATACTCTGCTCTCAACAATCCTTCCCCAGAAGAGTTTGAGGATGTTTACGCAAGATTCTCAATAAGAGATGAGAGAAAACCGACAAAAGGAGCGAACTCCCTAACTCAGCAAGGAGAAGCACTAGTATCGTATACCGATATCGGCGAATATCTTTCAGAAAAAGGCTTAGAATACGAACCTGAACAATACCCTAACACTCTCTTTGAAGTTGGGAGAGAAAGACAAACCGAAGTATCAGTATCTGACTGGCAGAAACTTCTGGACAACTCCTTTACCACACTGGAGATGCTGCATTAAGGTGTTACCCTACCTACTCGGTAGTATGTAACTTCTCTTTCAGAGTCTACTACTGCCCAAAGCATTTTTGCTCTGATATTTTGGGCTAGACGGACTGCTCGAGACATTTCTTGGTAGCTCTGGTTATAGTTTTCAGGTACAGCGTGTACTATCCACTGTGTATGTTCTCTGTCCTCTTTAGGTCCTTCTTTGTACGGGTTGACGCCTCGAGGATATACTCTGAAATGCGTGCCGAACTTGAAGCCTGTTTTAACTATGTAGCCTCGGTCTCTGAGATCGTCGTAGACTGCGTATTTCTGGTCGAACTCATCGTCTTTCTCTGCGAACAGCTGGTATGCTTCATCTCTATCTAGAACTTTTCCTTCACTTAGAATCTCTAACTCTTCTCTGTCAACTAAATGCATGGCTTCAACTAGAGAAAGCTGTAAGTACTCTTCCTCAATATATTTTCCGTAGTAAAGTTCTGTATGGATTTTATCTGCGTCTCCATCGTCCCATACTTTGACTGTTGTTTCTGCGAGTTTGCCTTCAACCATACTTATGGAAAAAGGTGTCAGAGTTTTTTAAATCAGAGCTGTTCAGAAGCTGTGAAGTTCTAACTCTTCTTCTATTACATCGATTATTCTCTGTTTAACAGAGTCTTCAACGTCTTCTCTATCCTTTTTTATCCAGTCTCTCAGGTTATCGTAGTTTTCAGCTTCTTCATGTATGTTAAGCGTCTGATAGTTATCATCAAGATATTCATCCTGTAAGTTTATACCCCAGCCTATTCCCTGTCCTCCCCGATCAGTTAAGGCGTTTGTAGCTTCAAGAACTTCTATTTCTTTATCTTCTCCCAGTAAAATCTTGTTCCAACCATACTTGAGTTCTTCTAAAGCACATGTTCCTTTATAGATACCGTCTTCGTCAAAATAGTATACTTCTGTTTCAAGATTGTCTTGAGAGACTAATTCATCTGTCCAAGAAGCATAGTCGTAAACTTTCTTCTCTGTAGGCCAAGAGAATACGTACTCTACTTCGTCTTCTGAAACTTCTTTCTTATTAGCTTTCATGCAGAATTCCGGTGCCTCAACAGCGATACTGTACTTCTTTTTCGGCATAACATACCCTGTTTCCTCACATAAGGCCTGTCTGAATTCTTCGCCGGTCTCAACATTCAGCTCCATGAACAAGCTTATTCAGAAGTAATAATCTTAAAAAGCTAGTTAAAGTCTCCTAAGCCTTTCTGGTCAGCCTCTTTGAGTATTCTCTCTGCGGTAGACCAGGACTTTCTGGTTTCTTTAGGTAGCTCTCCTTTCTCTTCTACAAACTTTTCTAGGAAGTTTATAGTCGGTTTGTCATGAGGGTAGCCTGACCTGAAGTCGTAGCCGTACTTCTCTTTGAGTTCTTGTGTATGTCTTTCACGTGCGGACTTCGCTACTATCGATGCTGCGGAAACCACAGGATAAGTATCATCTGCTTCATGCTCGGCTACAAACTTGACATCCTGAAATCTTTCCGGTAGCTCTCTCTTCATCTTACGTATAAACCTGTCGCCGTCAGGCTCAGGTAGATCAACAAAGACTTCGTCAGGCTCTGCTCTCTCTATTATATCGACGAATGCGTGGAGCTCGATCTCGTTTAAACTCATTATTTCACGGAGCTCGTCTATCTCTTCGGCTTCAACCTCTTTAAGAAATGTGTCGCCGTAATCCTCCAAAACATCGTCTATAGAGTCTCTTAACTTGTTTGAAAGCTTCTTGGAGTCTTTAACACCTAGTTTTTCTACCTCACCAAGTTTTTCTTTATCTACTAAGAACCCTCCTACGAACATGCTTCCTATTACAGGTCCTCTTCCTGCTTCATCAACTCCAAGAACTTTTACCATAGAATCTTGTTTGAACCCTTAGAGGTTTTTATCCTTTCCCCAAAAACAGAAACATAGTTTAAAAGAATGACCGACCACAACTATAATACAGAATCTGTATAACCCACAAAAGCAGATTTGATTGATTAAACGCTAAAACAATTATTAGAACGGTTGAAAGCGGGGTGGAGCAGCCAGGAGTGCTCGTCGGGCTCATAACCCGGAGGTCCGTGGTTCAAATCCACGCCCCGCTAACTTATAGCCGTTTCAGCCTACTTAAACATTTCTTATTGCAGCAGCCAGTTTATCTTTTCCATTCTGTTACCGCCTTCATAGAAGGTTTTCCTTGACGCTTGTTAAAGATCTGAATCAAGACCTTTCCGATAGCTCTAGCAGGAGCGAAACCTTAACTTAAATAAAGAGTTGTGGTCTTCTAATATTGTATAATGATCTGTTTAGGGGAGAGAGTTCGGGGAAGTGACTTGAGACAGAGGAAGAAAACATGAAGAAACTAGGTAACGTTCTAATTGAAGTAATGCAAGATCTTTCAAGCGTCTCTACAAACGGTTCAGCACATATCAGAGTTAATAAGAACATTTGTAGCCCTCAACAGTTCGAACAGCTTTTCAACTACTTCTCAAGAGGCACCATACTTGAGAGACTTGAATTAGAGGTCGACGCCATGCCAACCCAGTTAGAATGTGTCTGCGGACACCAAGAAGAGATAAACGGAGAGCACAACGGTTATGGACGCTGTCCTTCATGCGGACAGTTCGCCGATGTTAAAGACGAAAGCTATCAGCTTGTCGACCCTGATCCTGAGAAGACTCAGCCAAGGAAAAGCATCCGTTTCTAAAGAATTTTAGACAAGATAGAAAAACAGGTCCGACCTATCATAAAGTTATGAAGATCTTTATCACCGGAGGAACCGGATTTGTAGGCTCACATCTAACACATAAACTGGTTTACAACGGACATGAAGTAACCGTCGGCAGTATTAAACCAGAAAATCCTGTTTTAGAGCTTCCAGAATCTGTTAACAGAGAGAAAATAGATATAACCGATTCAGAAACACTAGATTTCTCTGACCACGACGTAGTTATCCATCTTGTCGGTCTTTCCCCTCTAAAAAAACCAGGTATACCTTATAGAAAGATACATGTTGAAGGTACTGAAAACGTTTTAGAGGCGTGTAAACAGTCAGAGATTAGTCGTTATATCCATATGAGTGCTTTAGGTGCAGATCCTGAAGCAAGTACAGAGTACTTGAGGACAAAAGGCGAAGCCCAAAAACTTGTAGAAGAATCAGAACTTGACTGGACGGTTTTCCAGCCATCAGTGATCTTCGGTGAAGGAGGACAGTTCCTAGACTTTACTGAAAAACTTGTTACACCTTATTTAACCGGTCTGCCTGGAGGAGGAAAGAACAGGTTTCAGCCTATCTACGTCGAGGACATCGGCGACTTGTTCGTTGAAACAGTTGAGAACGACCACCATCTAAACAGTATCTATGAAGTAGGAGGTCCTGAAATCCACACACTGAAAGAGATAGTTAAAATGATTGAAAGACAGAAAGGAAGAAGCCTGAAAGTTTTACCCGTACCTATGTTTGCAGCTAAAACAGGTTTAACAGTCTCCGAATATCTTGATTTTCTGCCTTTCGGTCTAGATCAGTACCGTTCACTTAAGATAGATAACGTGGTTATAGAGGACAGCTTGGAGTTCTTCCATAAGGATAGGGATGAGCTTTTAACACTTGAAGACTATCTTAAAGACAGGTAGATGAGTTTATACCTTACAATCGCTGTTTTATTACTTGTTTTAGGAGTTGTAGGGAGTTTAATTCCCTCAGTTCCAGGACCTTTATTTTCGGTTGTAGGAGTTCTTCTATACTGGTGGAGTACAGGCTACTCTGTCCCAGGTAATATAGCCTTGTTTCTAATGGTTTCTACAGCTCTTTTTGCCTCAGTAATAGACCTGGTTGCTACTTATGTAGGTGCCAGAAAGTCCGGCGTATCAAACAAAACTGCTTATGCCGGAGTTTTAGCTGGTTTAGTTCTTTTCTTCGTTACAGGCCCTTTCGGTATACTCATAGGCGTTGTGGGAACTATCTTTTTGAGAGAGTATTTGAAAGGTAAAAGTCAAGAAGAGGCGTTGAGATCTTCTCTTCTATCAGGTTTAGCTCTGCTCGCATCAACAGCTGTGAAAACATTTCTCACTGCTTTAGTATTGTTAATGTTTTTATTATCTGTATTTATTTAGATTGTAGAAAGCAATCCTGTACGTTGAGCATCATTTAAGAGTTGTTTTTCAGAAGTGCGGAAGGGAAACGGGTTACGCATGTCTCATACTCTCCTCCTTCTCCTGCAGCGTTGAATCCGTACTTCTCTGAAAGCTTTATGAGGTCTTCAACCGACTCTTCATCAAGAATTTTATCTTCCCAGGCCTCATCTAGACCTCTGGCTGCAACAGAAGTTATCTTGATCTCGAAACCTTCTCTTATAAGCCAGCGCATATAGTTTTGCTGATTTTCTTGCCACAGAGGCGAGAAAACTTTCAAACCTGTTTTTTCCGCTATTTTTTCAACTCTGTCTCTCTGGTAAGTTGAGGCTAGTGCACCTGCTACAACTCCTTCAACACCGTACTGTTGTTTAGCTTTGTTGAACGCTTTTTCTAGATCTTCAAGCTCTTTCTCTTTCTCGCCTTCAGTTTTCTGAACTAGTAGAGGAATACCTAGTTTTTCTGACTGCTGCTCTAGCATATTCATTTCCTTTTTGGAGTCGAACATGTAGCTGTCTTTGTTTTCTGATCTTAGAGTTACTAGACACGAGATCTCGTTATTTCTTCTACTCATCCGGTAAAGTGCTGCGTTCGAGTCTTTCCCACCCGAGGTTAGTGCCGCAAGCTTCTTGTTAGGCTTGTCTCTTAAAGAGTTCAAATACTCTTGTTTATGGTTAAATCCTTTCTCACGCGACAACTTATCTATAGCTTTGTCGAAGTTACTTCCATACTGTGCAGCTGTTTTTTTACGCCAAACTACCTCTTCCGGCACACCTAATTTCTCGGCAGCCAGACGTAGAACGTATTTCCGGTAATCTTCTTTCACTTTGTATTCTTCCGGTATTGTGAGCGCATGTTCAATAAGCTCTTTATCTAGAAACGGTGTTCTCAGTTCGTAACCGTTTCTGAAGGAGATTACATTATCTCTGTAGAGATCTCTGTGGAATATTGAGCGTAGACCAGACAGACATTCTTTGTTGAGGTAGCCTTGTTGTCTTGAGTAGCCTGCATAGAGCTGTTCGCTTCCTAAGCCACTCATAACCACTTTTTCATTACCTGTAAGAGCTATATGGAACGGAAGTGCTACACCGTTCTTAACGACGGATGTTGATGAAATCCAGTCTGTGATCTTAGGTAGTTCTGTTTCAACATCGTTTAGAGATGCTTTGTTTACTTTTAGTTCTAAATCCATTTTTTCTGCTATCTTTTCAGCCCATTCAACGTCTCGTGGAGCGTTTACATTTCCATACTGTATTCCCGAGGTGTAACATGTGAATTCCTCTCCCAGCTCTTTCAGTGCTGCCGCTATAAGTGTTGAGTCGACTCCTCCCGAGAATAGAAGCGCTATTTTTTTGTCAGGCACTCTCTTTTCTACTGCTTCAAGAAATTTTTCTTTAATTTTTTCTGCTGTCTCATCAAGCTCTTCTTTTTTTACGTTTATTTTGAAGAACTCTCTGTTCTCAAAAGATAGAGTGTCCTCTTCTAGATCGTACCTTAGTATCTGTCTAGGATGTAGTTCTCTGGAGTCTAAACCTGCTTTTTCTAATGCTTGTTTCTCTGAAGCAAATGCGAATGGGTCTTCGGAGTACCAGATAGGGTTGACTCCTAGACAATCTCTTGCAAGAATAAGTTCTCCTTCTTTAAGATATGCAAATGCGTATATACCATCCAGTTCTTCTAGAATTTTGATTCCTTTATCTTCTAAAAGTTTGAAGAGTAGTTCTGCATCATTTTCGGCTTCTATATCATGTTTGTGGGAAAGTTCTTCCCAGTTGTATATCTCGCAGTTAGCAGCCAGTGTTCCTTCTCCACTGAGAGGCTGTTTGACCTCTCCTACAACCGAGTGTAGTACATGACCTACGCTGAAACTACCTAGTTTTATTCTGGAAGAGCTTCCTCGGTGTTCAAGTGACTCAGTAAGTTTCTCAATAATTTCCGGGTTTCTAGCTCCTGCTATACCACACATTATACTGTTAGATTTGTTGGAAAGTTTTTTGTGTCTGAAACCTGGATTATCCGTGTTTTAGGTAGGCCTAATCCACAACTGTTAAACCGGTATATATGCAACCATGGACATAGGTGACTCAAGAATGTTAGATAGAATCAAAGAAGCTGTTGAAGAGTACGGAGAAATCATGATTAGAACCGACAACGGTACAGAAGCAGAGCTACATAAACACAACACCGAGTTCCTAGACGACGACGTTATCAAAGTAGATGCTGACGACGAAGTTCACTGGGTAGACGGAAACAAGATTGAACACTTCTGGATCCATTACGACTTCTAAAACAAAAAACCAACTTCCTACCTTTCTTATCTTATTTTGTACTATAGTCGGCGCTGAAGTCGCTTAAACCTTTCTGACTGTTATCAACAGCTTCGTAAGAAGCAATTACATCCTCCATATCAACATCAACGAACTCCAAGTCTCTCTCCTCCAAATATGAAAGAATCTTATCCGTCATCTTCGGAGCCACAAGAATACCTCTTATAACACCTTGAAACTCTTCCTCTATCTCTTCCACATATCTCTGGAGCTGTAGAACCGTATTGTAATCAGGATTACGTTTAACCTCGATAACAACATAGTTATCATCCTTGTCCATCGCAAAAACATCTATAAAACCGGCAGGAGTCTCTTTCTCTCTTTCAATAACCTTGAGCTCTTCCTCTATTATATCTGGCTCCTCCTCTATAGACTCATGTATATCTACTTCATGACCTCTTATCTTGAGCTCGGACTTATCAACTAACTGAGAAACTGTTAGAAACTCTAAATCTTCAAATCTTATCTCTACGCTCTCATCCGGATTAGTTCTTTCAGCTCTTAGAAACAGTCCTTCTTCCTCTGCCTCAACCCTCCAAGAGTCTACTTCAGGCTGCCAGTTCTTGGGCTGGTAGTTTTCAGGTCCGTGGACAAGTAGTGCAGAGTCCTGTTTCTTGAAGACTATTCTCTCTCCTCGGTCCAGTTTAGACTTTGCACGGCCTTGATAGTTTACGGTACAGAGCCCGTTTATCTGAACGGTATACTCCCGTCTAAGATACTCTTTTAGGACCTCTGCAGCCTCCTCAAAATCCGGATTCTCAAGAAGTTTTTCCATTAATATAACCGATTGTTTCGGCCGAACATTTTTACACATAACTAGAATACTTTTTAACAAGTAAATTTTAAACAGAAATATATGAGCTATAATGTCAAAAACCTTCCTAAAAGCGAACAGCCAAACGAAAAACTAAAGAAAAATGGCGTATCAAGCCTTACAGATGTCGAGCTTCTTTCACTAGTTTTAAGATCCGGAATTCCCGGAAAAAATGTTAAAGAACTATCCTCAGACATACTAACTACATACTCTCTATGCAATCTTTCAGAACGCTCTATGAGAGACTTGAAACAGTTTGAAGGAGTTTCAAATGCTAAAGCCGGACAGCTAAAAGCATTAGGAGAGCTAGGGCGTCGAATGAAAGTTGAGAAGAAGGAGAATATCTCGGCGCTTTCAGACGTGAAGAAAAGAGTTCAAGATATGAAGTTTATGAGAACTGAGAAAATAAGAACACTCTTTCTTTCATCAGGCAACAAGCTTCTAAAAGAAGAGGAGTATGAAGGAGAAGTTAGTTCCGCAAGCTTTAGTGCCAGAAAACTGTTCAGATCAGCTTTAAACGAGAAAGCTGCCGCATTAATAATTGTCCACAACCATCCTTCAGGCGATCCAAACCCTTCAGAAAGCGATATCGAGGTAACCGAAGAGCTGAAGCTTATAGGCGACAATCTAGGAGTCCAAGTTCTCGACCATATTATTGTTGGCGAGAGAATAATAAGTATGAGAGAGAAGAAACTTGTCAGGTTCTAAAACCATGTTTTCAGACAGATTCGAGAGGCCTATTTAATATCTTTCGGTCAAATCACACCACCTATTTAAAATTTACTTGAACCTCTCTAACTATAGCTTTCTAAACCAATCTCGTACGAGAAGTGAAACACCACCATGGCCATTGATATAACAGACCACGAAGCCGTTCCCGACCATCGAAAACTTGACGAAGACGAAGTTGAAGAAGTTCTTGAGAAGTTCGAAATAGAGCAACACGATCTTCCTAAGATTGAGAGAACCGACGCAGCCCTAAAACAGATGGATGTTGAAGTCGGAGACGTAATCGAGATTGTAAGAGACTCCCCTACAGCGGGAGAAACAACCTACTACAGAACCGTTATCGAAAGGTGATTACCCATTCAGAGAGAATTCCTAGACCAGCTGATTAACCGTAACCTTGTCAAACACCAGATAGACTCCTACAACCGTTTCGTAGATGAAAGAGTCAAAGCAATACTCAACGAAGTCGGAGAGATCAAACCAGAACTACCTGACGGAGAAGAACTTGTAATAAAAATAGTCGACGTAAATATCGAAAGACCTCACATCAACGAGGCAGACGGATCCGTAAGAAAAATTACGCCGAAAGAAGCACGGATGCGTGACCTAACATATTCTTCAGAAATTAAAGTAACTATGACCCCGATCTTCGAAGGAATCCAACAAGAAAGCGAAGAAGTAACAATCGGAGAGATCCCAGTCATGATCGGAAGCGAACTATGCTGGACACACGGAAAAGACAGAGAAGAACTAAGAGAGATGGGTGAAGATCCTGACGACCCACAAGGATACTTCCTAATCAACGGATCAGAGAAAACAATCGTCGCAATGGAAGAAATGGCAAACAACAAGCCAATCTACCAGAATGACGACGAAGAACAGATCTGTAGAATCAACTCCGAACAGTCAGGCTACGTACAGAGACATATTTTAAGAAGAGATGACGACATCGTCAAAATCTCATTCGCAAACGTAAAGAAAACACCTGCAGTAGCACTAGTAAGAGCGCTAGGCTACGAAACAGACAAAGAAATCGTAGAAAAAATCGGAGAAGAGTACGCATCCGACATCTACCTAAACATCTACGAAACCGGAGCCACAAACAAAGACGAAGCATACGAATTCATCGCAGGAAAAGCCGGAATCACAAACGATATACCAGAAAGAGTAGACAGCATCCTAGACGACTACCTACTACCACATCTAGGGCAGGAACCAGACGCAAGAGAAGCTAAAGCAGAGTTCCTAGCCAACATGATCAGAAACACAATCGCACTAGGAAAAGGAGATATCTCCGAAGACGATATGGACCACTACGCAAACAAAAGGCTCAACCTAGCAGGAGAACTCCTAGAAATGCAGTTCAGATCCGTATTCCTAGGGAAATGGGGTCTACTCGCCAGAATGAAATATAACTTCCGAAAATCCGCAAAAAGAGGACGACTACCAAGCCTACAGTCAACAATTGTTTCCGACACACTGACAAAACAGATTATGGGAGCTATGGCAACAGGAAACTGGGTAGGCGGAAGAACAGGTATCTGCCAAAGACTAAACAGAGGAAACCGTATCAAAACACTATCTCACCTCAGAAACGTTGTATCACCACTAAGCGCAGACAGACAGCACTTCGAAGCAAGAGATCTACACCCAACACAGTGGGGACGAATCGATCCGATCAAAACACCGGAAGGAATGAACATCGGACTAAGAACACACCTAGCTATGAGTGCAAACGTTTCAACAGGAATGAGCGCAATGGAGAAAAACTCCTTGAAAGCTAAACTTGAAGAGATAGGGATCGACGCAAGGTGAATCACAAAATGAATACTATGAACACAAAACTACTTGGAGCAGAAAAACCGGCAACAAGAACACTAGAAGGTGACTTCTAAGTGACAAGAGTATTTGTTGACGGAGAGATCGTAGACCAAATCGAAGAACCAGGAGACATCCGCGAGTCACTTATTGAGAAACGACGGAACGGAGAACTCGACAAAGAAGTCTCAGTCTACTACGCCGAAGACAAAGACGAAATCAGGATCAACACAGACTCAGGAAGAGTTCAAAGACCTGTAATAATTGTCGAAGACAGCGAACCACAGCTAACAGAAGAACAGATGGAAGAACTCCAAGAAGGTGAAATAACTCTTCAAGATCTAGAAGAAGAAGGTATAATCGAGTACATCGATGCAGAAGAGGAAGAAAACGCATACGTAGCGATGGATGAAGATGAAGTAACAGAAGAACACACCCACATGGAAGTCGACCCAGCAATCACACACGGACTATCCGCATCACTAGTAGTATTCCCGGAACACAACCGTGGAGACCGTGTAAACTTCGGAGCAAAGATGTCCGGACAAGGAATCGGGCTTCCAACACGAGAATACCATCAAAGATTCGATACTAACGCAAACGTACTAACCTATCCACAAAAACCAATAACAGAGACACAGACATACGACACACTGATTGGAGACCATCCAATCGGACAGAACATGGTTGTAGCACTAGCATCATTCGACGGCTACAACATGGAAGACGCAGTAATCATGAACAAAGCCTCAGTAGACAGAGGACTAGCACGGTCCGCCTACATGAGAACCTACAAAACAGAGGCACAAAGATTCTGGGGAGGACAGAAAGACGAGATAGGCGTCCCAGACAAAGACGTAAGAGGATACAGAAGCGAAGAAGACTACGCAAAACTCGATGAAGACGGAATAATCAACCCTGAAACCGTAGTCAACTCAGACGACGTACTAGTAGGTAAAACTTCTCCACCAAAATTCCTTGGATCAGGAGGCGGAGAAGAAGTACAGATGGGACTAGCAGACAGAAGAGAAACCAGTCTCACCGTAAGACACGGAGAACACGGAAAAATCGATCACGTCATGGTCTCAGAGACAGGAGAAGGAGACAAACTTCTCAAACTAAAACTAAGAAACTACAGAATACCGGAACTAGGAGACAAGTTCGCAACAAGACACGGACAGAAAGGTGTCGTAGGAATGATAGCAGAAGAAGAGAACATGCCTTTCACAAAACAAGGAATAACACCAGACATGATCCTATCCACACACGCAGTACCAAGCCGTATGACCGTGTCACAGCTAATTGAGATAATCGGAGGAAAAGTCGGCGCACTAAGAGGAGAGAAAGTCGACGGAACAGCCTTCCACAGCGAAGACAAAGACGACCTCAGAGACCAGTTAGAAGAACTAGGTTTCGAGAGCAACGGAAAAGAAGTAATGTACGACGGAGTAACCGGAGAGAAGATGGAAGCAGAAATCCTTATCGGACCAGGCTACTACCTGAAACTCGACCACCAGGTCGGAGACAAGATCCACGCAAGAGCAAGAGGACCAGTAACACTCCTAACAAAACAGCCAACCGAAGGACGTTCACAAGAAGGTGGACTAAGACTCGGAGAGATGGAAAAAGACGTTTTCGTAGGACACGGATCCTCACTACTGCTTAAAGAAAGATTTGGAGCAGACTCAACAGAAATCCAGATATGTGAAGACTGTGGAGAGATCGGAATCTACGACAGAGAAGAAAACAGAGAGTACTGTCCAAACTGTAACTCAGAAGACTTAGGAGACACAGAAGTACCACACGCATTCCTACTCCTAATGAACGAGTTAAAATCACTTATGATAGATACAGAACTTCACTTAGAGGAAGAGTGAGAGGGTGCCAAAAATGAAGAAGATTGAAAGTCTAGAATTCGGAATTGTAAGCTCAAAGAAAATCCAGAACATTGCAGTAAAAGAGATCTCAAGAGCAGAAGTATACGACGCTGACGGATTCCCTGTAGAAGGAGGAGTAATGGATCCTTCACTAGGAGTTATCGACCCAGGAATGACATGTCAAACCTGTGGCGGAAGAATCAGAGAATGTAAAGGACACTTCGGGCTGATCACGCTCTCAAGACCTGTATCTCACGTACTACACGCTAAAAAGATTAGAAACCTTCTCCGTTTCACTCATATCAACGAAAACGGGAACTGTACACTCCTAATCAAAGACGAACATAAAGCACTAAGAAAAAGCAACAGGATGACAGAAGATCCTGAAACAGGAGAAGAAGTACCTGACATAGGATTCGACAAACCGTACACATTCACAGAAAACGGAGAAGAGATCAAACCGGATGAAATAATTGAACGTTTCGAACAGATTCCGGACGAACACGCAGCAACATTAGGAGTCTCAGGAGGAAGACCGGAAGACCTGATAATTACACACGTACCGGTACCTCCGGTAACAATGCGTCCTTCAATCACACTGGAGACAGGAGAAAGAAGCGAGGACGACATAACACACAAACTTGTTGACATAATCAGAATCAACAAGAGACTACAGAACAACATTGAAATCGAAGCACCAGACTTCATTATCGACGACCTATGGGAACTACTACAGTACCACGTCTCAACACTGTTCTACAACGACATGAGCGGCGTACCACCGGCAAGACACCGGTCCGGAAGAAGCCTAAAATCATTAATCGAAAGAGTACAAGGAAAAGAAGGAAGATTCAGACAGAACCTGATCGGTAAACGTGTCAACTTCTCAGCAAGAACAGTAATTTCTCCTGATCCAAACATCGGGATCAACGAAGTAGGAATACCTTACGAAGTAGCTGAGAAACTAACCGTACAAGTACAAGTCAAAGAAGACAACTACGAAGATGTAATAGAATGGCTTGAAAACGGTGCCGACACACATCCAGGAGTAAACTACGTCTTCCAGCCAGACGGCAGAAGAAGAAAGGTAACAGACGAAAACATCGAAGACCTAGCAGAAGTAATCGAAGCAGGAGAAGGATGGAAGATTGAAAGACACTTAATGGACGACGATATCGTACTGTTCAACAGACAGCCAAGTCTACACAGAATGTCTATCATGGCACACCGAGTAAGAGTACTGCCATACAGAACATTCAGAATCAATCCTAACGTCTGTGCACCTTACAACGCAGACTTCGACGGAGACGAGATGAACCTGCACATCCCACAGACAGAAGAAGCACGTGCAGAAGCAGAAGAACTACTCAAAGTACAGGAACATGTAAAATCACCGAAGACAGGTTCCCCGATCATTGGAATGCTTCAGGACTACCTATCAGGACTATACATCCTGACAAAAGGAGACTTAGAGCTTTCAAGAGAGAAAGCATTCAATGTTCTAGCTGAAGCAGGAGAACACGAAGCAAGTCTTCCAGAAGGAGACACAATCAAAGGAAAAGACCTTGTCTCACTGTTTATACCAAACGATATATCCTTGACAATCAACGAAGGAGAAGACAGCGAAGTAGTAATCAAAGACGGACAGCTAGAGAAAGGTGTCCTAACAGACGATGCACTAGGAGACTATGGAGGAGAAATCATCCAACAACTAAACATCGAGTACGGAAGCGACAAAGTAGCAGAATTCCTAAACAGAGTCTCAAGAGTAGGAGCAGTATTCCTAACAAGAAGAGGATTCTCAATCAGCATCGAAGATCTTGAAGTACCAAACGAAGCAACAGAAGAGATCAGAGGACTAGTTGAACAAACAGTAGACGACGCAGAAGAAGTAATCGAAAGCTACAAAGACGGAGACATGGAAGCAATAACCGGTAAGACAATGGACGAAACAAGAGAGATCCGGGTAACACAAACATTGAACAACGTCTTCGCAGACATCGGAGAGATAATCAAAGACAACGTAGACGAAGACTCAAGCGCACTAATCATGGCAGACTCAGGAGCAAGAGGATCCATGCAGAACGTTACAACCATGGCAGGTCTGCTAGGACAGAACGCAGTAAGAGACCAAAGAATCAACAGAGGATACAAAGACAGGACAACCAGCCACTTCAAAAAAGGCGAACTAAGTCCAAAAGCAAGAGGATTCGTATCCTCAAGTATCCTAGAAGGACTAGACGCACAAGAAATGTTTTTCCACCAGATGAGCCAGAGAAAAGCACTGATGGACAAGTCACTCCGTACCAAGACCAGCGGATACATGTATAGAAGAGTGGCAAACTCTCTCCAAGACCTGAGAGTAGAAAGAGACCAGACAGTAAGAAACGCTCAAGGAGAGATCATCCAGTTCAGAGCTGGAGAAGACGGAGTAGACCCACAAAAATCCGACAGAGGAAAAGTGTCAACAGAACTGGAGACACAATAAGAGGTGGACAAGAAAATGACAGACAACTTACACTGGAAAGAACGAGCAAAAGAACTACCTAAAAAGTATGAAGAAACCGGATTAACCGGCGAAACAAAAGAAAAACTGAAAGAAAGATACCAGAACATGCAGTATGAACCTGGAGAATCAATCGGCGTAGTAGCAGCACAGTCACTAGCCGAACCAGCAACACAGCTGACCATGGAAACATACCACGCAGCAGGAGCTGCACAGGTATCTCTTACAGCAGGACTTCCACGTCTGATCGAGATTGTAGACGCACGGAGAAACCCTAAGACACCTGCAATGAATGTCTACCTCAATGAAGACTACAACAACGAGGAAGACGCTAAAGATGTAGCAAGAAAACTGAGAGAAGTAACTTTCTCAGACCTCATAAGGAAAGATACCTTAGACATTATGCAGCTACAGGTAGAGTACGAGCTCAACCCTGACCTAATGAGCGACTACGATGTAGATGCTGAAGATGTCAGATCACGTATCAAAGAGTCTGTGAAGAAAGCTAAAATCAGTGTAGACGGTAACAAAATTGTATTAGAGTCAACAGAGGACGACTACGACTTAAGAGATCTTAAAGACTTGAAAAACAAGTCTGAAAACGCAAGAATTAAAGGAATCAAAGGGATCGAACAGGTAGTTGTAAACGAGGATAACGGAGAATGGAGATTACAGACCGCAGGAACATCTCTAAGAAAAACCTTGAAGATTAAGGAAGTTGATGCTGATAGAACTTTCTCCAACGATCTTTACGAAGTCAAAAAGGTTCTTGGTGTTGAAGCATTAAGACAGAGAATTATCGTAGAAGTGAATGAGACGCTCGCAGCACAGGGAATCGGAGTTGACAACAGACATATCATGCTGTTGGCAGACATGATGACAAAGGAAGGCGAACTAAACGGTACAACACGTTACGGTATCGTAGGAGAGAAAGAGTCAGTCCTAGCAAGATGTGCCTTCGAAGAGACTAAGAAACACTTAACCCAAGGAGCACTCAAAGGAGAAGAAGACAAGCTTGAAGGAGTAATAGAAAACATTATGCTTGGGCAAGCAGTACCAAACGGAACCGGAACAGTAGATCTGAAAGCCGGTTTCCAGGAGGAGTGATAAACCAGTGAACACAACCACAAAATGGTTTATAAAACCTAGTATCAAATGATTTTGATACAGACCCAAAAACAGATTTTCTTGAGGTAAACAACAATATGGCAACAGTAACATACGACACAGAGAACATCCGTGCGATGAACATGTTTGAATCGATCACAGGTGTTGAAGCAAGAGATGTAATCCTGAAAGAAGACGAAGTATACTTCGTTGTCCCTGACGGGAAAGCAGGAATGGCTATAGGAAAAGGCGGAAAAGTAGTGAAGAAAGTACAGAACAAAGTAGGAAGAGAAGTCAAGATTTACGAATACAGCGACAATCTAGGAAAATTCCTAAACAATCTAGTACCTGCAGACCTTAGAGGAGTAAATATTGAAGAAGACGGAGATGAAAAAAGAGTAGAAATCTCAGTCTCCCAAGACAACAAAGGCCGAGTAGTAGGAAAGAACGGCAACAAGATTGACTCCATCAGAGAAGTTCTACAGAGAACACACAACGTAGACGAAGTAGTAGTAGAGTAGAAAGACTATTCTCTTGCCAGAAACATCCTAGACAGATAAAGAAAGTTCTGCCTACAGCAGATATAGAGAGACGCAAATCCGTAACAGGATTTATGTGACCTCTAAAAAAACTTATCTTTTACAGACAGCAGTCTAACAGTATCAACTATTAAGTATTGGAAAACTATTGGTTGAGTTATGGCTAAAAGATTCTGTCCGAACTGTGGAGGCAAAGATATCAAGCCGGATATGTCAGGTACTACCTCCTTCTCACATGGTAACATAACAGACTGGATCTGTAACAACTGTGGCTATACCGGTGTCATGCCTACTGGAGAACCGGATGAAGACTTTGAGTTTGATGAGCCTGAGCCTGTTGAAGAAGCTGAAGACCAGCCTAGTATCAAGAACTATACCCTGTTCATACTTCTGTTCGTACTTACCCTAACATTACTTTTTCTTGACCAGTACTACCTATAGATAGGTCCAACCTACACCTTTGGTATAAAAAGGTTAAGTTCGATTTAGTGATTTACTATGGGCTTGTACAACGCAAGAAAGATGAGAAAAAAGCGTCAAGAGTACCGCTGGAGTGATATCGACTACAAGCGGAGAATGCTTAAACTAAAAGAAAAGTCAGACCCTCTAGAAGGATCATCTCAAGGAAGGGGAATTGTATTAGAAAAACGTGTAATTGAAGCAAAACAGCCAAACTCAGCGCTGCGTAAATGTGTACGAGTCCAACTATTGAAAAACGGTAAACAGTTAACAGCTTTCGTACCAGGAGACGGTGCAATTGACCACATCGATGAACACGACGAAGTACTTATTGAAGGAATCGGTGGAGCAGACGCAGGACCGAAAGGAGATATTCCAACAGTTAGATTCCAAGTCGTTAAAGTTAACGGAGTAAGCCTCAAAGAACTGGTAGAAGGAAACAAACAGAAACCAACACGGTGATAAAAAATGAGTAACGCAGCAAAACTAGATTTAGAAGACGAACTACTAACCATGGGAAGATGGGACGCCTCAGAAGTAGAAATAGAGGACGATGGACTAGTAAGATACATCAACCTAGACAATATCCTAGCTCCAAGAAGCAAAGGACGACACAGTGAAAGACAGTTCTACAAGTCTGATGTACCGATCGTAGAAAGACTTCTAACAAGACTATACGTAGCCGGACACAGAGGAAAGAAACATTATATTGACTCTGGCCACAACACAGGAAGCTCCACAAAACTATGGAAGATAATTGAACAGTCCTTCGAAGAAATCGAAGAAGAGACAGGAGAAAATCCTATCCAAGTACTGGTAGACGCAATCGAAAACTCTGCACCAGCAGAAGAAGTAGTTACATACCAGAGAGGAGGAGTACGAGCAAGAAAAGCAGTACTCGTCTCACCACAGAGAAGAGTAGATCTCGCTCTCAGACTACTAGCTCAAGGCGCATACGAAAAAAGACTTGCAAGTGAAGACGATGCAGTAGAGACAATCTCAAACGAACTAATGCTTGCAGCAGACGGAGACGACAACGCAAGAGCAGTCAGAGAGAAAGAGAGAAGAGAAAGAGAAGCAGAAGGAGCACGATAAGAACTCTTTTTTCTCTACTTCTTATCTACTATATCACTCTTTATTTCTACTAGATTACCTGTATTTCTAACATTTATTGCATCTATACCTGCATTTTCCGCAGCTTCCACATCTACGTTTGAGTCTCCTATATAGACGAAAGGTGTTCTTTTCAGTTCTGCTTTCGCAATCTCTATATGCCAAGGATCAGGTTTTCTACGTTCAAGATCTTCTAACGTAGTTATTCCTCTATAATAGTGGAATGCGTCTTGTAAGTCAAAGTACTTGATTACAGCATCTACAGAAGTGTCTGGAGAGTTACTTACTAACCCTAAACGAATATTTTCATCCTTCAAGTCTTTCAAAAGTTCTTTGGCGCCGTTACAAAGCTTTAGACCGCCGTTGTCTATGAATTCTTTCTTCCTTACTGCCCTTTGTTCGTGTACTGTTACCCAGAAAACTTCAGGCTCTAAGCCTGCTATCTCACATACTTCTCTATATCTTTCACTTCCTTTAAGCCCTGCTAAAGCATTTATCAGGTTGTCTGAAAACTTTTTCTCACAGTTGTGCTCCTCTAAAGAGTCTTTGACTGCTTGGTGTAGCCATGATAAGTCACCGGAGCTTGATTCAAGAATGGTTCCGTCAAGATCAAATATCGCAGTTTTATACTTCATAATACAACTATCGGCTATACAATGTTAAAATCTTCAGCAAAATCTATACCCTTTTTTAAATCTTGCAAGTTCTTTCTAACGTATAACTATTTGGTGACTTTCAAACAATGTCTAAAGAGCTTGACGCAATTAAAGGAGTGATTAACGATCCTGAACACATCAGGAACATCGCAATCGCTGCACACATCGACCACGGAAAAACAACACTAACAGACAACCTACTGGCAAGAGCCGGGATGATCTCAGACAAACTGGCAGGAGACCAGAGATTCATGGACTTCGACGACCAGGAAGCAGAAAGAGGAATCACAATCTACTCTGCAAACATTTCAATGGTCCACGAATACGATGGACAAGACTACTTGATCAACCTTATCGATACACCAGGACACGTCGACTTCGGAGGAGACGTAACACGCGCAATGCGTGCAGTAGATGGAGTAGTAGTACTTGTAGACGCAGTCGACGGCGTTATGCCTCAGACAGAAACAGTCATGAAACAAGCACTCCAAGAAGGAGTCAAGCCGGTACTATTCATCAACAAAGTAGACCGACTTATTGAGGAGATGCAGCTCACACCGGAAGAGATGCAAGAAAGATTCACAGAAATCATTAGAGAAGTCAACACCGCACTAAGAAAATACGCAACAGACGAACAGATCGAAAAATGGCAGATGGCTGTAAACGACGGAACCGTAGCATTCGGATCAGCACTCAAAAACTGGGCAATTTCTGTACCCTACATGAAAGATACAGGAATCACCTTCGGAGATATAATTGAAAAAGTAAACGAAGGAGACCACGAAGGCCTAAGAGACGAAGCACCAATCGAAGAAGTCGTACTCGACATGGTTGTACAACACCTAACCGATCCAAGAACTTCAGGAGAAGACAGAATCCCTGCAGTATGGAGCGGAGACATGGACAGCAAGTTCGGAGAGTCAATGAAAAAACAGGACGCAGACGGACCACTAGTCGGAGTTGTAACAAACGTTGAAGACGACGAACACGCAGGAACAATCGCAACAGCAAGACTTTTCTCCGGAACAGTAGAAGAAGGAGACGAACTATACGGAATCGGATCCCAGAAAACAGAAAGAGCACAACAAGTCGGAATCTACTCTGGACCAAGAAAACTTAACGTAGACGAAGTACCTGCAGGAAACATTGCAGCAATCACAGGACCAGACTTCTCAACAGGAGAAACATTCATCAAAGCAGGAGAAGAAGAGATCACTCCGTTCGAACAGATCGAACACGTCTTCGAACCTGTAGTTACAAAGTCCATCGAACCAAAAAGAACCTCAGATCTACCAAAACTGATTGAAACACTGAGAAAACGTGCGAAAGAAGACAACACAATCCAAGTAGATATTGACGAAGAAACAGGAGAGACAAAGGTTTCAGGACTAGGAGAGCTACACATCGAAGCAAAGATTGAAAGACATCTCGATGAGAAAGGAATCGACATCAACGTATCCGAACCGATCGTTGTATTCAGAGAAGGAATCGACTCCAAATCACCAGAAGTAACAGGTAAGTCACCAAACAGACACAACCAGCTTGAAATCACTGTAGAACCTCTAAGTGAAGACGTCAGAAAGTTCCTGAAAGAAGATTACGAAGAACTTAAGATGCAGAGCGACGACGACACAGAGATCCGTGACGCAATGATGGATGCAGGACTCACAAAAGACGAAGCAGACAACATCATGGAAGTATACGAAGAAAACATCTTCGTAAACTCATCAAGAGGTATCAAAAACCTGAGAGAAATCCAGGAATACCTAGTTGAAGCATTCCACGAATTCTGTGACGAAGGACCACTAGCAAACGAGCCAGTAATCGGACTAAAAGTCAAGCTCCACGACGCAAAACTACACGAAGACGCAATCCACAGAGGACCAGCACAGATGATCCCTGCAACAAAGGATGCGCTGAAAAGAGGTTTCCTACAAGCAGACCCGCAACTGATCGAACCGAAACAGATCCTCAGAATCGACACTCCAAGCGACACAATGGGAGACGCAATGACAGAAGTCTCAAACCGGCGTGGAGACGTAGTCGACATGGAAGAAGAAGGAGGAAGCAGCGTCATCAAATGTAAACTTCCTGTAGAACAACTGTTCGGATTTGAAGCAGCACTGAAATCTGCAACAAACGGTAAAGGATTCTTCTCCTTAATCGACCTGATTTACGAACCTCTCATGCTTGACCTACAAGAAGAGAAGATTCTCGAGATCAGAGAAAGAAAAGGCATGAAAGAAGAAATGCCAACACTAGAGGAGTAAGAAACTCCCAAATATCCTTCTTTTTTATTCCCTATTGATCCCTTAGTTGAAGCAGGTCTGAGAAGTCCTGAAATCTATAAGAAATACTTTAAGTCTATAGAACTTGATTAATTAGTATGGAAGCTATAGACTATTTGAGACCAGATAGAGCCAAGATAGTATTGAGCTTAATTTTCCTAGGTATTCTGATGCTCTCTACGTTTGCGGTTATGCCGCTGGAGTTTCTTATAGAAGGAGAAATTTACTTACCTGAGGAAGGATCTGCGGCTGTAGAACTAATTTATCTGGCTGCCTTAGCTATTTCTGCTTATTTACAGTCAGTTGTGGCTGTCTGGTGGACAGATAAACATAATTGACTTTATTTCAAAGCTCTCTTTTTCCTTTAAATCTTTCTTCTATTAAACAGAATCACAAAACCACAAACCCTTTTTAAAACTTAATCGACTATTTCGGATTATATACGCATTAGGTGTAAAACTCAATGGCAGATAAACCACACATTAACTTGGTATTTATTGGACACGTAGACCACGGTAAGTCCACCACAATCGGTAGACTACTATGGGACACAGAAAACCTTCCAGAAGAAGAAATGAGAAAACTAGAAGATGCTGCAGAAGAAGCAGGTAAAGAAACATTCGGATTCGCATTCGCAATGGACAGTCTAGAAGAAGAACGTGAAAGAGGAGTTACAATCGACCTCGCTCACAAAGACTTCACCTCGGACAACTACTTCTTCACAATCATCGACGCTCCAGGACACAGAGACTTCATTAAAAACATGATTACAGGAGCATCACAAGCAGATGCAGGAGTTCTAGTTGTAGCAGCTGACGACGGAATTCAGCCGCAGACAAAAGAACACGCATACCTCTCAAAGACACTAGGTATCGACCAGCTAACAGTAGCTGTCAACAAGATGGACCTAGCTGACTACGAAGAAGACGGTTACAACGACGTCGTAGACGAAGTAACAGAGCTCCTCAAAGGAGTAGGTTACAACCCTAACGACATCGAGTTCGTACCAATTTCATCCTTCGAAGGAGAAGGCGTAGCAGAGAAATCAGACGAAATGCCTTGGTACGACGGACCTTCCCTACTAGGCGCACTAGACAACCTAGAAGAACCTGAGAAACCTAAAGACCTAGATCTCAGAGTTCCAGTACAGGACGTCTACACAATCTCCGGAATCGGAGCAGTAACAGTAGGAAGAGTAGAAACCGGAAACATCGAATCAGGAGACAACATCACATTCGAACCTGCATCCACAAGACTAAACCAGAACATCGGTGGAGAAGTCAAAACAATCGAGATGCACCACGAAGAAGTCGAACAGGCAACACCTGGAGACAACATCGGATGGAACACAAGAGGAGTCGGAGAACAAGACGTCAAGAAAGGAGACGTTGCAGGACCAGCCGACAACCCTCCAACAGTAGCAGACTCATTCGAAGCACAGGTAATCGTTCTGAACCACCCTAACGTAGTTTCAGAAGGATACACACCTGTATTCCACGTCAACACAGCACAAGTAAGCTGTACATTCACAGACCTCAAGAAGACTATGAACCCTAAGACAGGAGAAACACTTGAAGAAGATCCTGACTACATCAAACAGGGACAGGCAGCAATCGTGGAAATTACTCCACAACAGCCACTAGTCATCGAAGAGAACGACGACATCCCACAGCTTGCAAGATTCGCTGTAAGAGACATGGGACAGACAGTTGGAGCCGGAATGGCTCTAAAAGTCAACGAGAAGTAAAAACTTACTTCTCACTCTTATCTTTTCCTTTTCCCTATTTTATTCTAACAATTTAACTTTTACCAACGACTATCAGCTATATGACACTAGAAAAAGTCAAGGATTACCTAGAAATAGGTAGAGAAGACCATAGAACCAAACTCGCAGCATATGGCGCAGTAGCTGTAGGCTCAAGCGCTTTAGCATTATACCAGATGTCTGAAGGAGAGACCTACCTCTTCAACCGATCTACAGAAGCTGCTTTAGGAGCCTCTATAACCGCGAACACTATGGGTTTACGAGAGTATGCAAAAGAAAAGCTTTCAGAGGAAGATAAAAACAGAGAATATTCTAACACCATTTATAAGATTTAACTTCCGAGATAATTGTATATGCAGCGAGCACGTGTAAAACTTAGAAGCACCGACCAAGAGAAGATTGACAACCTGTCGGAAGAAATAATTGAAATTGGCGAAGAGTACAACGCAGACGTATCCGGACCAGTACCTATGCCTACACATACTCTAGAGATTCCAACCCGGAAAGCTCCAGACGGAGAAGGTAAGTCAACCTTCGAAAGATACGAAATGCATATCCACAACCGGTTAATCGATCTCAAAGACAGTGAAAGAGCTTTAAGACAGGTCATGCGTGTACACGTACCTGAAGGCGTGGACATCGAGATCGAGCTGGAAGAGTAAAAAAGAATCTTTACTTTTTCCTTACCCTTTCCTAATTTAAAACTTCTAACAGCTAAACTTGCTATAGACCGTTCTCTAGTGAACGGCAAATACTAGCCGAGGTGACTGAGTGGCTAAAGGTGCCACCCTGGAAAGGTGGTGAGCGTTACGCTCTCCTGGGTTCAAATCCCAGCCTCGGCGCTTAACCACTTATTTTATCTTCTAGATGTTCCATAAAGAAGATCTCTCTTCTCAAGTAGAAGTCCTCTCTAGCTCTCAAATTGAAGTAGCTAGCTGCACCGTATAAGACGAACAAGACGGATACACCTATATATGCAGCAATGTTCTGTAGAACTCTAAGCTGCTCTAGCCCGAATGATGCCGCGATAGAGGTTACAAGTCCTGCGTAAAGCAGTATTCTGAAACTTACTTCCGCTCTCTTAGTATGTCGATATTTCTTGTAAGCCTTTCTGTAGTTCTTGTAAAACTTGGTTGAAGGCTCTTTACGTATATACTTTCTCAAATCGTGATCCGACTTTCCGACAGGCGTAAACCATCTCAGATCTCTTCTAAACCTCTTGAACTTGGTGCGGAGATCATCTAGGTTTTGCATAATGAATGAGTAATCTTTGTTGTACTTCTATAAATCCATGTCTTTTTTCTAGCCAGAGAACCATTAACTGTTTATGGCAGGACCTCACGAATCAAAGGCCGAGTTGGAAGATGCTAAAGTATATGTTCATAGAAAAGACGACGAATCCGGTTCACAAGTAGTCCATATCGACGTTGAGCATCCGGAGCTGAACAAGGTTATAGAGCCTGGGGAAAACAGTTTTGTCGGAGGTAAAAAAGGCGGCGTCTTCATAGGCCTAAAAGACGAGATGATCAGCCGGGCGAAAAAACTGGTTGAAGAAAAGGAATAAAACTAACAGAGTTACTTTCATTTTATGGAGAGTTATATAGAAGAGTTCCAGGAAAGCCGGAAGAAAAAGTCTGATATAATCATTACTATAGACGGTTTTGCAGGAGCCGGCAAAGGCACACTTGCCAAACAGGTTGCAGAAATCCTAGATCTAAAACATTTCTCAGCTAGCGACGTATTCTACCAGATTGCAGAAGAACGAAACCTTTCTGACCATGAGCTCTCCAACAAGGCAGAGAAAGAAGTAGATCTTGCGATAGACAGGAAAACACTTGAAAGAGGTTTAAACCAGTCCTGTGTAATAGACTCTCGTATCTCCTCATGGGTCTTAGGAAGTTACTCCGACCTACGAATACGTCTAACAGCTGAACCGGAGGAAAGAGCTAGAAGACTAGCGGAAAGAGAAGATCTGGACTTAGAAGAGGCAGAGAAAATAATCAGTAAAAGGGATCAAGGAGATATAGAAAGATACAGAAAGTACTACGACTTGGATTTAAACGATACCAGTATCTACGACCTGCTTATAGACAACACTGATTTAGGTATAGATGAGCAAAAAAAGTTTGTCAGAAAAGCTTTGAAGGAAAAGTTTTCAGAGAAGGTAGAGTCAGAATGAGCTATGAACTACTTGACCATACGGCAGACGTAAAGTTTAGAGCAGTAGGCAGCAGTAGAGAAGAAGCTTTCAGTGAAGCTGTGAAGGCGTTCGCCGAGATTGTAGGCAGCGATCCTGAAGCCGGGGAAGTAAGACATACTATAGAAGTAGAGTCAGAAAGCTTCGACGCATTACTGTTTGATTTTCTCGACGAACTTATCTTCCTACAGGATACGGAAGACGTCGCAGTATGCCACGCCGAAGACTTGGAGCTAGAAGAAGGCGACACCCATCGGCTTAAAACAGTTGTATGGACCCAGACGATAGTCAGTGGCATGGACCTACTGGATATAAAGGCTCCTACATACAACGAAATGAAGACCGACTACAAGAAAGGAGAAGGCTGGATACTTGAAGCAGTTCTCGATATCTAGAAAAGCGGTTAAAAAATTCGTTAGACATTGTTTGAACTATGAAGCTTAACAAGATCTCTGAAAACATCTACGAAATACCTAGAGAAGACGGTATGAACGTCTCTGCAAGAGTATACGCCTCCGAAAAAATTCTGGAAGACATGAAAAATGATGATACTCTAGAACAAGTAAAGAACATGGCCTCTCTACCCGGTATCGAAAAGTACTCTATCGTTATGCCGGACGGACACCAAGGCTACGGATTCCCTATCGGCGGAGTTGCAGCAGTAGACAACGAAAACGGGGTGATAAGTCCTGGCGGAATAGGCTTCGATATCAACTGCGGAGTAAGAATGCTTACAACAAACCTTACCGCTTCAGATCTCAAAGGCAAAGAAGAACAGGTAGCGAACATTCTAAGCAGTAAAGTACCTCACGGACTTGGAAAAGGAGGATACATACAGACCAGTAAAGACGATATACTAGAGATACTTGAGAAAGGTATGGAATGGATGGAAGAAAACGGTCATGCCACAGAAAAAGATCTTGAAAGATGTGAAGAGAACGGTCGACTACCCGGAAACCCCGAAAAAGTACCTGAAAAAGCAGTTAAAAGAGGTTTGAAACAGGTCGGAAGCCTGGGAAGCGGAAACCATTTCCTAGAAGTACAGAAAGTATCCAATATTTACTCAGGAGAAAAAGCAGAATCTTACGGACTTGAAGAAGACCAAATCGTTGTAATGATACACTCCGGTTCTAGAGGGCTAGGACACGAAACCTGTACCAAGTATCTCAGAAAGTTTGAGAAAGAGTATCCTGAGATTGTTGAAGAGATACCTGAAAAAAACCTGATTTACGCACCTTTAGAAGACGATTTAGCTGAAGACTACAAACAGGCAATGTATGCTGCTGCAAACTATGCATGGGCGAACAGACAAGCCTTAACAAAAGCTGTAAGAGACTGTTTCAACAGAATTTTTGAGCAACCAGAAGTAGATCTACTCTATGACGTATGCCATAATATTGCGAAAGAAGAAAGACATAATGTAGATGGTGAAGAGAAAGAGCTACTTGTACATCGTAAAGGCGCTACAAGAGCTTTCCCTGCAGGGAGAGAAGAGATACCTGAAGTTTACAAAGATGTAGGACAGCCTGTTCTAATCCCTGGAAGCATGGGAACCTCAAGCTACGTACTTTCAGGAGGTCAGAACTCTTTAGATATTTCATTCGGCTCTACAGCTCATGGAGCAGGCCGACTAAAGTCACGTACCCAAGCCAAACAAGACTACTGGGGAGAAGACGTACAGAAAGACCTAGAAAGAAAAGGAATACTTGTTAAAGCTGATACCGGTTCAACAATAGCCGAGGAGGCGCCCGGAGTCTACAAAGATGTGGACGAAGTAATCCAAGTATCTGACGAACTTGGTATAGGACAGAAAGTGGCACAAACCAAACCATTAATCAATATTAAAGGTTAGAGTTCAGAAAATAATCTTAGAAAAGTTCTGAAGACCTATAGAACATCCTAAACAAGCTTGAAAGATATAAGTGTGCCGAAAAGATTTCAATAAGTTTTTAGGTCTTGAAAGCGTCTTCAAAAGCTTTGTAGAACGTTCCTAATTATTATAGTACTCCTTTACTTTAGTTCTAGTTAGTGACCAGAAAATATCTTTCCAGAACACTGTTAGCTGGTTTAATAGTTTTATTAGCTGTTACGGGCAGCTCTACCTTTTCTAACATCTCTGGAGACATACCTCAACAAGATCCTTCCCAAGTAGATATAGATCCTAATATAGAATCAAAATTCCAGTCAAACATTTTTACAGCCCAGAGTAAAGACAGAACAGAAGTATTAGTCAGTCTCGAATCCTATCCCCGAAACGTTTCAACAGTTGAAGAGATGGAAAAACACGCTTCAGAAAGCCAAAAACCTCTAAAAAAACTGGCTGATAAAAACCCTGAAGTCACTGTCAAAAACAAGTTCTGGATTACTAACGCAGTACTTCTCGAAATCAACCAGGATTTTCCTTTAGAGAATATTGCAGGAGTAAAAGGCGTAACCCGTCTGAACGAAAACTCTGAATTCACCCTACAAGAATCCGACACTTTTTCAGAAACATCTAACGTAAACACACAAAGCTCTGAAAACACGTACGGTCTTAACCAAATAAACGCGACAGAGACCTGGGAAGAGTTTGATACTAGAGGAGAAAACATCAGAATCTCTGTAATAGATACAGGTATAGATATCGATCACAACGACCTAGAACTGTACACAGATGATGAAGACGATCCTACCTACCCCGGTGGCTGGGCAGAGTTCAAGAGCGGCGAAGTTGAGGACTCAGAACCTCGTTACTGCGACTACGACGGCGGAGATCACGGAACACATGTAAGCGGTACCGTAGCCGGAGGAAATGAGTCAGGAACAAACATAGGTGTAGCACCAAACACAGAGCTGATGAACGTTGGCGCCTTAATGATTAATAGTACGGAAACCGGCGAATGTGTAGGAGAGCTACAAGACATTTTAGACGCTATGGAGTGGTCTGTCGACAATGACGCAGATATCATAAGTAAAAGTCTAGGAGCTGACGGATATGAAGAAAGCTATATTGACGCAATCCAAAACGCGGAAACCGCCGGAACAGCAGTGATAGCTGCATCCGGAAACAGCGGGGAAGATACTAGCATCTCTCCGGGCAACATATTTGACGCCATAAGCGTCGGAGCCACGAATGAAGACAAAGACGTAACTGAATTTTCAGGAGGAGAAGAGATAGATACCGACGAAATATGGGGAGACGATGCTCCCGATGACTGGCCAGAACAGTACGTCGTACCCTCTTTAGTTGCTCCTGGAAGCAACGTGGAAAGCGCATTACCCGGGAACAATTACGGATTAAAATCAGGGACTAGCATGGCGACGCCTCATGTATCAGGAGCTGCTGGACTTATACAGTCTGCTACAGAAACAGCTCTTGAACCGGATCAGTTAAATGAGGCTTTAGAAGAGACAGCATGGAAACCTGAAGACAGTTGTGACGATGAAGAGATAGATGGTAGAGATATAAGATGCGGTCAAGGTATATTAGATACTTACGAAGCCACATACTACTCTATTACACGTTTCGATGAAGGCTTTGAGGTACGAGACGTATCTCTAAACGTCTCAGAGATCAATATTACTGAAGAATTCAAGGTTGAAGGATCGGTTGAAAATTTTGAGGACGAAACCCAGACTATAGATCTTGAATTTAAGCTGAACGACACTCTAAACAGTACTGAAGAAGTCGAGGTAGATGCGGGGACAGAGAAACAGTTCAGTTTTGAGACAGTTATAGAGGAAGAAGGATTCTACAAAGCTTCTTTAAACCGTGCTGAAGCCGGCAGTATTGAAGCCGTTATGCCGCCTCCAGAGTTCATTATAGATGAGGAAGAGCTCGAACTCAACGAGTCAGAGATTTCTCAAGGAGACAAAGTAAACACTTCAGGAGTCCTAACAAACGAAGGCGGTGACGGAGTCGCAGACCTCAGACTTTTCGCTAACGAAACTGAAAAACAGGGTAAGGAACTTGAACTAGGTTTTGAAGAAGAGAAGCCTTTCAGCTTCACACAACAGTTTGAAGATCCTGGGTTCTATGAGGTCAGTGTCAACGATACGTTTGCAGGAAACCTCGATGTACTTGAGGCTGCAAGACTATCCGTCAATAATATAGAGCTGGTTAACAAGTCAGAGGAGCTGAACGAGTCTCAGATACTTGAAGGCGAGTATATTGAATCTGAAATCGAAGCTGAGAACATAGGCGAGGAAGACGGAGAGTTCGACATCAATCTTTCTGTCAACGGGGAAAAAGTACAGAACAAATCAACAGCTATCGAATCAGGTGAAACCGAGCTAATCACATTTACAGAACAGTTTGATAGCAGAGGAGAGTACAATATCTCTTCAGAAGACAAGTTTGAGATACTCGAAGTGCTTAGAGAAGGAAACGCCAACCTAGAAAACACTAGTTTATCAGAGCAGAGTATCGTTGAAGGTGAGACCGCAGAACTAACAGCCTCAACAAACAATACAGGAGACTTGAATAAAGAAGACCTGCTTAATTTCAGTGTAGACGGAGAAAAGATAGAAAAAAGAAATATTGTTGTAGGAAACCGTTCGACTAAAGAAACTGTTTTTGAACAAAGTTTTGACGAACCAGGAACCTATAATCTATCTGTAAACGGAACTGAAAACACTTTAGAAGTTTTAAAGCAGGCCGAACTAGTTCAAGAAGATTTCAAAGTTGTTAACCAGACTGTTGAAGGAAACGAAATAGAGTTCAGTAGCCTCATAGAGAACATTGGAGAGGTTGAAGGCGAGTTCAACGTGAATTTGAACGTGACGGACACTACAGAAGACAAAGTAGTAGATACGGAGAAAGATATAGTCTTAGGCCCTGAAGAGAACGAAACCGTTGTTTTCACTGAAACTATAGATGAGCCTGGAAACTATACTGCAAACTCGTTAAACAAGTCAAAACATTTCGAAGTCCTAGAAGGACCTAACTTAGAGTTAAAAGACGGTTCCGTAAACGAGACCGAGATATTCGTAGACGAGACCCTGGAAGTTACTGCGTCGATAGAGAACACCGGAAGTATTGAAGGAACAGATCTCTTCGAGTTCTCTGCAGAAGAGATTTTTGAATCTAAAAGCTTAGAGCTGGAACCGGATGAAAAGAAAGACTTATCTAAAACTACCTCGTTCAGCGAAGAAGGCGAGTACACATTGAACGTGAACGATACAGAGATTGACACTGTTACTGTTGAAGAACCTGATACAGAGATAAACCAGGTTTCAGAAGCTGTCTCAGACAAAGGAGTAATCGATGTAGAGGTCGAATTAAACAATCCGAACCGTGTGTCTTCTACCAAAGAATTAGAGCTAGAAATAAACGACTCCATAGTGGAGGAAGATAGTTTCAAGGTAGAGCCTGAATCCAGTAAAAATATTTCTCTACAACACAACATAAACGAGACCGGTCTGAAAGAGCTTTATCTGAACTCAGAGAAACTTACAGAGTTCAGTCTTGATCCGGATATAGCTTTCTCAGATCTAAGTCCCGATAACCAAGTTTTTGAGGAAGAAGAGCCTGTCAGCTTCTCAGCAACCGTAGATGTTATTGGTGAAGGCGAACTAGTTTTAGAGCTTGACGGCTCCGAAGAGATAACAGCTGACTTGGAGTCAGGTCGGAACGATTTTGGACATACAGATATCTTTTCTGAGGGAATCTATGACTGGAGTCTTGTCGGAGATATTGAAGGCGAAAGCTTTAGCTCAGAAATCAAAGGTTTTGATGTTGAAGCTGTAGAAGAAGAGGAAGGCGGCGGAGCTCCTGTAGAAGAGGATGAGGAAGAGTCTGAAGAAGAAACTGTGTTGGAAGAAGATAACGACAGCATATCCGTAACAGGAATAAACGAAGGACAAAAAATCAGGTTCAACCAGACAGATCTACCTATAGAAAGTATAGAGTTTGAGTCAGCAGAAAACGATAGTATAGAGATTGAAAGTACCAATGTAGACACTTCATCCTCCATGGAAGAGTTCTTTGAGGCAGAGACAACTTTAACTGAGGAACTGACTCTGGAGTTCAGTATAACAAATGACTGGCTGGAGGAAAACAATTTTGAGCCGGAGGAAGCTTCTCTATACAGACAGGGAGGGGAAGAATGGTCTGATCTCGGTGCAGAGCTGGTAGAGGAAGAAGATACTGTTTCAGTTTACAGCGTTACAGTCGATGGTTTCTCTGTATTCGCAACCGGCATAGACCAGACATGTTACTCCGAACAGAGCGTTGATGCTGCAGACGAAAACACTTGTTCAACCTTTGATAATGTATGCGAGGTTCCTGATGAGAAAGAAGAGGTGAACAGCTGCGGAGAGTGGGAGGCTGAACAGGAAACCCGTGAAAGAATCAGAGATATAGAGACAGAGTCTGACAAGGCAGGTGAAAAACTTGTTGAGGCTGAAGAGAAGCTGGAAGAAGGAAACTTGCAAGAGGCTTCAGAACTTGCAGACGAAGCTGAAGAAGCAGCGGAAACACCAGGTTACACAGACCTAATACGGAATGTTTTCCTAGGTATCTTGGCCTTGTCAGTTCTAGCTATTCTAACTTACTACATTAAGTCCTACCGAGATAAACAGTCCATAGTCGATGAGCTGCTTGAACTTGAGAAACAGACAGAAAAGAAGTACAATAACGGCTACGAAGTCTCAGACTGTATAGAGCTTCTTGAAGAGGCTGACAAAGCAGTAAACAACCAAGACTATGAAAAGGCTTCAGAGCTCTCTGAAACGGTTAGAAACCGGCTAGAGAGAATGGAGTAGGGTCTGTAAATATAGGACAACCTATTTATAAAAGTTAGTTCCGACTGTTTTGTTACTCCTTAAGAAGATTAACTTTTCTGAGGAGACAAGCCCTTTTTCGCAAGATAAGGGGCCTCTGGGAGGACTGATAACACTATGCCAAAGAAAAATAGACCAAGAAGCGGATCTTTACAATTCAAGCCTAAGGTTAGAGCCGACAGGATTTACCCTGACATCTCAACCTGGGAAGAAACAGACGAACAAAAACCGTTAGGCTTCGCAGGCTACAAAGTAGGAATGACCCGTGTCCTTATGATCGACGATCAAGACGGCGCAACAAGAGGTCAAGAAGTAGCAGAAGCAGTAACAATACTCGAAGCTCCGCCATTAAGAGTTTACGGAGCAAGATTCTACACTGAAGACCTTAACTCAGGAAAACAGGTCTTCACAGAAGCATGGACAGAAAGCCCTTCCAAAGAACTGCAAGAAGCAGTAGATATTCCAAAAGATGGAAACCTAGACAACCTAGAGAAAGCTAAAGAACATTCCGACAGAATCACAGACATAACACTATTAGTACACACACAGCCACAGCAAACAGGAATGTCCACAAGCAAACCAGCAAACTTCGAACTAGGGATTGGAGGAGACACTGAAGACAAACTAGAGTACGCAGAAGAAATGATCGGAAAAGAGATCGAGTTCTCAGACGTATTCGACGAAGGAGACTACTCCGACGTAATCGCAGTAACCAAAGGAAAAGGTGTCGAAGGACCAGTAAAACGATACGGAATCAAAAAACTAGGTCACAAAACACAGAAGAAACGACGAAAAGCAGGAAACGTCGGACCATGGCATCCAGATATTCTAAGCTGGAAGATTCCACTACCAGGACAGCAAGGATTCAACAACCGTACCGAATACAACAAAAGAATCATCCAACACAGTGAAGAACCGGAAGAAGTACAGAGAGAAGGAGGATTCAAAGGATACGGAGAAGTAGAATCCAACTACATAATAATCAAAGGATCGGTTCCAGGACCATCAAAAAGACTAGTCCGACTAAGAACCGCTCTAAGAACAGATGAAAACCCAGGTAAACCAGAAATAACACACATCAACAAGTGAGAAAAATGACAGAACTACCAGATCAGTTCGATGAAAGAGTAAGACCAGATATTATCAAGAGAGCATTCCTCTCAATCCAGGCAAACAAGAGACAGGCATACGGCCACGAAGAAGACGCAGGCCTCAAACATTCAACATACTGGAAGAACAGGAACAACGCATACAGAAGCCGTAAAGGCCGAGGAATGTCAAGAGTTCCAAGAAAGATAACAATCAGAAGAGGATCTCAACTGTTCGGTCCAGCAGCAGAATCTCCAAACACAAGAGGAGGTAGAAGAGCACACGGACCAACACCTGAGAAAGACTTCTCAGAAGACATAAACGATAAAGAAAGAAGAAAAGCAATCCGTTCAGCACTAGCAGCATCAACAGACCTTAGCATAGTAGGAGAGAAACACAACTATGACGGAGAGCTACCGCTAGTAACAGAAGACCTAGACTCAGTAGAGAAAACTTCCGAACTAAAAGAGACACTGGAAGAACTAGGACTAGAAAACGAGCTAGAAAGAGTAAGCGAAAAGAAAGTAAGAGCAGGAAAAGGAAAAGGAAGAGGACGAAAATACAAGAGAAAAGTAGGTCCTCTAGTAGTAACTGCAGAAGACAACGGAATCAGCCAGGCAGCAAACAATCTTCCAGGAGTAGAGTTCTCATACGTAGACCAGTTAAATGCAGAAAAACTGGCTCCAGGAGCTCAAGCAGGAAGACTCGTTGTCTGGGATCAAAAAGCATTAGACAAACTTGAAGAGGAAGAACTTTACCATTAGGTGAATCAAAAATGGAAGAACACAAAGCACTAAACATAATAGAGAACCCGCACATGACCGAACAAGCAATGGACATGGTGGACAGAGACAACAAACTAGTACTAATGGTAAATCTAGAGGCGAACAAGAACCAAGTAAAAGACGCAGTTGAAAGCTTGTTCAATGTCACCGTTAAAAAAGTAAACACTTCTATTACACCACAGGCGAAGAAAAAAGCATACGTCCAGCTATCAGATTCAGACGATGCAATGGATATCGCCACAAAAATGGGTATGATGTGATAAAAAATGGCAGGAAAAATACGATCACAGAGAAAAGGAAAAGGCTCCCCAACCTACAAGGCCAACAGCCACAAAGGTAAAGGAGCAGTACAGACCAAGAACGCAGAAATCACAGGAACAGTCACAGATATAGGTCACGACCCAGCAAGAACAGCTCCAGTAGCAGAAGTAGAGTTTGAAGACGGTGAAGTAAGAAATATTCTAGCACCAGAAAACCTTGCTATAGGAGACGAAATCCAGATAGGAGTAAGCGCTCCAATCGAAGAAGGTAACACACTTCCAATCGGAGAAGTACCTGAAGGAGTACCAATACATAATATCGAACTACAGCCTGGAGACGGCGGAAAACTAGTAAGAAGCGGTGGAACATACGCATTCGTCGTAACACACGAAAAAGATGGTGTAAGAGTCCAACTACCAAGCAAAGAGTTCAAGAAACTTAACACAGGATGCAGAGCAACAGTAGGAAAAGTTGGAGCAGGCGGAAGAAAAGAGAAACCATTCGTCAAAGCAGGAAACAAACACAAAGCAATGAAAGCCAGAGGAAAACAGTATCCAAAAGTATCTGGCGTAGCAATGAACGCAGTAGACCACCCATTCGGTGGATCAGCAAAACCAGGACAACCGAAGACTGTATCCCGACATGCATCACCGGGTAGCAAGTCCGGAAACATCGCCGCAAAAAGAAGCGGTAAGAAGAAGAAAGATTAAAGGTGTCATAACATGAGCGAAGAATTCACATTCAGAGGAAAAACAATGGAAGAACTGGAGAAGATGAATCTAAACCAGTTCGCAGATCTTTTAGATGCCAGAGGCAGAAGAAAGATTAAAAGAGGACTAAAAGACAACGAAAAAAAGATTCTGAAAGATCTCGAAGAGAAAGATACAGCAAGAACACACGAAAGAACCATGATAGTAGTACCTTCAATGGTCGGTAAGACAGTAGAAGTCTACAACGGTCAAGAGTTCGTACCAGTAGAGATCCAAGAAGAAATGTTAGGACACTACCTAGGAGAGTTCGCAAAAACCCGTAAAAGAGTACAACACAGTGCACCAGGACTTGGAGCAACAAGATCCTCACAGCACGTACCACTCAAGTAAAGGTGAAATAGTAAATGAGTTTACAAGTAGAAGAACATCAAGCCAAGGCCGTAGGAAAGAACCTACGTGTATCTTGGAAACAGTGTACTGAGATCGGACGTTTCATCAAAGGCGACTCAGTAGAGAAAGCTAAAAACAAGTTAGAAAGAGTAATTGACAAAGAGCTCTCAGTACCTTACACAAAGTTCGATTCAGACGCAGGCCACCGCTCAGGCGGAGGACCAGGAGGATATCCTGTAAAAGCAGCTGAAGAAGTACTGAAACTAGTTGAAAGCGCTGAATCAAACGCAGAGCACGAAGGACTTAACACAGCAAGTCTGGAAGTTCAAAACGTTATATCCAACCAAGGACCTACCTTCAGAACACCTAAACGGCATAGAGGTAGAAGCCCTAAAACCGCTCACATAAAGATAATTGTAGGAGAACGATAATTTATGCAAGAAAAACAATTTATCCAAAAAGGCGCCAGAAAAGTACGCCTACATGAAACACTTCAAGAAGAACTAGAAGGCGCAGGCTACTCAAACGTAGATATCGTAAGAACACCTACATCAACAAAACTGGTTATATACGCACAGAGACCAGGACTAGTGATCGGTAGAGGCGGTAGCCGGATCAAAGAACTAACAAATACTATTGAAAACAAGTTTGATTTCGAAAACCCTCAAATCGAGGTAAACGAGATCGAGAACCCTGACGGAAACGCACAGATCGTAGCACAGTCAATGGCCTCATGGTTAGAGAAAGGAGGACGTTCCAAAAGAGTAGGATACACATATCTAAGAAGAATCAAAGAATCAGGAATCATCGGTGCAGAGATAGAGATGACCGGTAAGATGAGCGGTAACAGAGGAAGAACAGAGAAGTTCTCCTTCGGATACGTTAAGAGATGTGGTAACACATCCAAAGAAAACGTAGAGAAAGGATACGCACTAGCAAGAACAAAGCCAGGTACAATCGGAGTAAAAGTCCGGTTAATGAAAGAGATGCCTGACTTCATGCACAGAAACGTGGATGTAGAAGAAGAGCTTATCCATGAAACAGTAGAATCCTCTGAAACACATCAGAAAGCTGAAAAAATCGATATGATTATCGCTGAAGCTGACAACATGACAGCTGGCGAAATTGAAAGAGCTATTGAAGAACTCGAAGATATCCAGACAGAAGAAGATATCACAAAGTCTGAAGTCCGAGAAATATTCGAGAAAGAAGGACCAAAGACAAAAGAAGATATTGAAGAGGACGAAGCTCAGGAAGAAACAGTCGAAGAATCAGAAGACGAAGTAGACGATGATGAGGAACCACAGCCTGACGCAGAAGAAGCAGATGAATCAGAAACTGACTACGAAGAAATTGTCTCAGGAACAATAAGCGATGCAAAAGACGCTTTAAGCGATCTTGAAAACCCTGACTACGAAGCAGCACTAGAAGCTGAAGAGTCAAACAAAGACAGAAAAACTCTAACCCAGTGGTTAGAGAACAAGAAAGAATAAAAGGAGAATCCTAGGTGTCATAAATATGGCGATTTTAAGAACAGACGACATAAGAAACATGAACGAAAACGAGTTAAAAGAGAAGATAAGAGACATGAAGACCGAGATAATGGAGGAACGAGGTCAAATCGAGACAGGAGGATTCGCAGACAACCCTGGAAGAATAAAAGAAATGAAGAGAACTATCGCCAAGATTAAAACAGTTCTTAACGAAAGAAAAGATAACTAGATACTAATGGCGGAAACTACTTGTCAAAAATGCGGAATGCCTGAAGACCTGTGTGTATGTGATGATATTGCACGGGACGAACAGAAAATAACTGTTAAAATCGATACACGTACATTCAACAAAGAGATGACCGTTATTGAAGGTCTCTCAGAGGACGTGGACATAGACACATTATCATCCACACTCAAATCTAAACTGGCCTGCGGCGGTACAGCCAAAAACGGACAGATCCAGTTACAAGGTAACCATCTCAGAAGAATTGAAGATGTTCTATCCCAAGAAGGTTTCGACAGAAACCAGATAGATGTTAAAAACTA
>LFCJ01000127.1_pt1 | contig 41486 bp, 39 predicted proteins | sample 643141 | NCBI WGS metagenome assembly LFCJ01 (sample SAMN03766243, study PRJNA286221) | soda lake metagenome | biome: soda lake; feature: Kulunda steppe; material: water; isolation source: sample B1-Br-g2 brine of Lake Bitter-1 | place: Russia: Kulunda steppe | collected 2010-07
CCGAGCGTCGAGGTGTCGGTGAGGTCGGTGACACCGTAGGCAAATGCGTACGTCTCGTCGGTGTCATACCCCGAAATAAACGAGTCATCGGCTGGCGAGCGCCACTCACCGTCATGTCGCCACACACGCAGTGAGGTCTCCTCGATATCACCGAGTGCGGTCGAGTCGTAGGAAAACTCGAGATACTCGAGTGTCGCCGACTCGCTCGTTCCCGTAACCTCGACGTAGTGGCCCGTCGGGTCGACGCCCTCGGGCAACTGCGCTGGTTCGTCTGTCGCGTTCAAGCGCACGTCGCTGCCGTACCCCGAAACGGTCGTCCCGTCGAGAGTAACCGACTCGAGGCGGTTCTCGTCTGCGTCGCCGAAACTGACGCCCACATCGACCGCCGTCACTGTCGCTTCAGCAATCGTATTGTGTGACCCGCTGTCGAGGGAGAGAGCGGTTCCCTCTAAGTCGGTGATAGTAATCGCTGACAGCTCGTTGTCTGTCGCCTCACCACCGATACGGATTCCAGTCCCCTCGAAATTCTCGACGGTAATATCGGTGAGCGTGTTCTCGCTGCCGCCGGCTTGCGCACCGCTTACCATTCCAGTCGAAACGGTAAGGGCCGTTCCAGCGCCATCACTGACGGTGAGGCCCGAGACGGTCGAGGATTCCCCAAGCAGGCTCATCCCGCCCTGACTGTCCGTGATTTCGATATCCTCGAAGGTGTTGTCCTCGTTGTCAGGGCCGACCGAGAAGATGTTGCCGCTCATCTCCGTTGCAACCGCGTCCGTCACCGTATTGCCACTCGAGCGGCTTGTAACGTCCACCGCACTGCCGGTGTTGTTTTCGAACTCGAGGTCACGCAGTTCGTTGTTATCCGCGTTCGAGAAGCCAAAGCCGCTCCCATCGTTGTCGGTCGCCGTCACCGACTCGAAGACGTTGTTGGTCGTCGCGGTGCCCCCAGAAAGGTCGCCAACGAGGTATATTGCCGTCCCGTCGTTCTCGGTTGCCACGACGTTCGTCAGCTCATTACCGTTGGTTTCACCGAGTCGAATCCCGTGCCACCCGTTTTCAGCAACGTGGACATCGTCGAACGTATCGCCGTTGTTCGACTCGAGAGTGAGCCCGTACCGGTCGTTGTCGTTTGCGACGACATCGGTGAAGGTATTTCCTGCGGAGCCACCGGCCGTCCACACGCCCGCAACACTTTCTGAAGCCGTCAATCCATCAAACTCGTTGTTACTCGCGCCCGTGCCAATGTGTACCGCGCCCGGAAAACTCCCGCTACCACTGCGTTCGTTATCGATGGCGGTGATGTCGGTGAACGTGTTGCCGGTTGCGGAACTCGAGATACCCGTTCCGACCGTGAGCGCCCGATTCTCGTTGTGTTGAATCGTCAGCCCAGAGATGTCGTTGTCGTGTGCATTGTCGAACGCCGCTCCCGTCCCTCCGTTTTCGATGACAATGTCGCTAACCTGCCCGTCGCTCGCATCCCGATAGTCGAGGCCGGTATCCCAGCCAGCAAGCGTCAGGTTCTCTACGACAACGTTGTCAGCCCCGTTGACCGAAACGCCGAAGCGAGTGTCCTCGCTCTCCCCCTCACTCGAAACCGTGTACCCCATCCCGTCGAGTGATACGTCGTCTGCGGTAATCTCGAGACAAGTCTGGCTTCCCGTGAGGTCACCCGTCAGAACATAGTGGCCGGGGGTGTCAATGACCGTACACGCATCGATTTCGGTTGGGCCATCTGTTTGGCCGATGTCGCCCTCAGTATCACTTTCTTCTTTTTCATCACTCTCCGCTTCATCCCGATCTTCGTCTGTATCCCGTTCCTCTTCATCCCTTTCTTCTTCCTCATCACTCTCCCCCTCATCCCGGTCTTCGTCTGTATCCCGTTCCTCTTCATCCCTTTCTTCTTCCTCATCACTCTCCGCTTCATCCCAGTCCTCGTCTGTATCCCGTTCCTCCTCATCTCTGTCTTCTTTTTCATCACTCTCCGCTTCATCCCGGTCTTCGTCTGTATCCCGTTCCTCTTCATCCCTTTCTTCCTCCTCATCACTTCCAAACTGTTCCCCCTCTCCGCCATCGTCACCATCAGCCGTCGATATCGAAGCGTCAGCCGGCGACGCACCAACCACCGCACCCGCCCCACTCATCGCCACCATCGAGGTAACTAACAAAATAGAAACAAAAATTACCCGCAGCTGTCGCCACCGCCGCTCAAACCGACCGCCTTGGGCACTCTCAGTCATCTATGAGTATCTGTTTTTGATATATAACATCTCACCCCCTGTACGCTGTTCACGTTCTGTACACCGTTCGGTCCCCGAATATATCGAGAAATTATATATTAGGCTCTCGCATCGGTTATGATATTCCGTGACCGACCATAGTGACTCAAAAGCGCTCCTCGAGTTCGTCAGGCGTCACTCGACGTTCGACGCATTCGAGCGCTACCCCCTCGATAAGCGAGGCCTCGCCGAGGAACTCGAGGTGTCGCGCCCGACTGCCCACCGAATAATCAGTTCGTTCGAGGAAGCCGAACTGATTACTCGAGCCGACGGCACCTACGAACTCACCCGCTACGGTGAGATTGTCGGCGAGGCCGTCGAGGACTATATCCAGGCAGTCTCGACGGCAACCGCCCTCAAGCCGCTGCTCAACGAACTACCAGCGGATATCGGGTTCGACCACCGGTTGTTTGCAACGGCAGTCGTCACCGACGCCACCTACGACGATCCGTTTCGGCCGATGAACCGCTTTATCGAACTGTTCAAAGGTGCGACAGAGATCAAGGCGTTCAACAAGAGCTTCCTCGAGCCGATGTACATCGACCTTGCCTACGAGCAAATCGAAGGGGGCATGCAGTCCGATATCGTCTACGACCCGAAGGTGATCGAACTCGTCTTGACTGAGTATCCAACCATCGCCCAAAACGCCTTAGAGAACGAACACATGGTTGCCTCGATACACGACGACCTGCCTCTTGCACTGGCGATCTTCAAGGACCGCATCGGCATCGGCGTCCACACCGAATCGATGGGAACCCCTATTTCGTGGATCGATACGGACAATCCCGAGGCAATCGCCTGGGGTGAAGCCGTCTTCGAGCGATATAAATCCGAAGCTCAGTCGTTGTGAACGGAGGCAGCGACCATTTTAGGCATCGAAGCTAACAACGAGTCATGAGCGAGTTTGAGGACCCCGAACCCGGCGAAAACATAAGCGGTGGCGTCGCCGGCGGAGGCCACCCTGCCGAATTTGACCCCGAAACGGCCGACACCCGCGCCGAAGCCGTCATCGACCGTCTCGGTGGGCGCTACTGGCAGAAAACCTACGGCGGGCAGGACGCCTTCCGTTGTCTCGTGCGGACCATCTTGAGTCAGAACACGAGCGACGTAGCGAGCCAACCGGCATACGACGACCTCCTCGAGCGATATGAGGCCGAACCCGAACACGAAAGCGACGAGGACGAGACCGATCTCGCCGCCACCCTCGCCAATGCCAACCGGACCGAACTCGCCGAAACGATCAGTTCGGCCGGCCTCTATAATCAGAAATCAAAAATGATCGGTGGGGCAGCGCAATGGGTACTCGAGGAATATGGATCGGCACACGCCTTCGACGCGTTCGTGAAAGACGAGGGACCAGCAACGGTTCGAAAGACGTTACTCGCAGTCCACGGCATCGGGCCGAAAACCGCCGACTGCGTGTTGCTCTTTGCCGGCGGCCGCGATGGCGTCTTTCCGGTTGATACACACGTGCATCGAATCGCTCGCCGACTTGGAGTGGCTCGACCGGGGGCCGACCACGAAGCCGTGCGGGAAGCACTCGAGGCGGCCGTCCCCGCCGAAAAATGTGGCTTTGGGCATACGGCGATGATTCAGTTTGGCCGGGAGTTCTGTACGGCGCGCAAGCCGGCGTGTCTCGAGGACCCCGAAGCGTGTCCGATGGCCGATCTGTGTGACCAGGTTGGGGTGTATCCCGAGACGGGCGAGGTAGTTGACCCGAGTGAGGCACCCTAAATTAGACGGCTGACTCGAGGACCCGCTTCAACGCCGTCGAAAGCTCTTCGAAGCGCTCCATCGACATCGAGTCAGTGGTTACCCAGACACCGTGGCTATTGGCGACGACACGTGCCAGATAGCCGTATTCGAACATCCGAATCGTCGCCTGATACTCCCCAAGCTGGGAGTTTTTGTACATCTCATCGGCATGAAAACCGGTTCGCTCGAGTTCGGCAAAACCAAGCAAATCGGCCGTTCGCTCTAAGTCCGAGCGGAGATACAGCTGTTCGATGTCGTCGGCGGTAAAGTAGGCGACACTCCGAAGTTCGTCGCCAATTGTCGTTCGGCAAACGCTGCGGATTTCGTCGGCAAGCTCCGGAGGGAGAACGGATTCGGCCATAGGACCACTATAGGGTTGGTACATAATAGCATGGCGATGTGATGTGGCACAGCGGGACAAGCAGTGTGACGCAGTGCGGTTGATGTGACACAGTGCGGGACGATGCGGTGGCGCGCGCTGAACCACGGCGAACGGCCAGTGAGCCGTGGTTCAACATTGTGCGAGGGATGAGTGAGCGAGTGCAACGAGCGAACGAATCGGCTGGGGAGGATGTGGAAATCCCCTGTGTTTCGTGCGAGCAGGACTGCTTATTTTATGATTTTACCACGAATCCAAACAGCCTGCCAAACCAACGACCACAGCAACCGACTAGCCAACTCTTAACCCGCTACATCTACCCACCAAATCGCCACATCCGACTTCTTATCTGGCCCCAGCAACTACCGAAAAGCAATGATCACACTCGAGGGCGAGTACACCGACGCGACCATTATGGGCCTCGAAGAGTCGGAGCTCGAGGACGGCTGTCGCGAGCAGATTCAACGGCTCATCGACCACGAGGCGTTTCGAAATCCGGTGCGGGTGATGCCTGACGCCCACCGCGGCAAGGGCAGCGTCATCGGCTTTACAATGCCACTCGGCGAGCGGGTCGTCCCGAACACCATCGGCGTCGATATCGGCTGTGGGATGGCCGGTGCAAATCTCGGCCCCGACCTCCCACTCGAGGGCGAGGCACTCGATTCGGCCATCCGTGACCGAGTGCCGATGGGCTATGGCCCTGATGGCCTGAAAGCCCCCGAACGCGACTACTACCACGTCAAAGACGAGTTCCCGTGGGAGGAAGCGACGGCCACACTCGAGGGCTTCCTCGAGAACGCCGAGGGTGGTTACGTCCCGAAAATGCAGGCCTTTCTCGAGTCGGGCGGCTACGATACCGACTACTTCAAGGAACTCTGTCGGGAGCGAGCGGGGCAGATGAGTTCCTATTTCACCCTCAAAACGGCAATCAGCAGCCTCGGTACGCTTGGCTCTGGCAACCACTTCATTGAGATTGGGCAGAGCGTCGAGACCGGCGACTACTGGGTCGTCGTCCACTCGGGGAGCCGTGGGATGGGGGCGAACACCGCCGACTACTGGCAAGCACAGGCGAACCAGATTCACGACGGCCGGGCTGACCGCGCTCGCCGGACGCTCAGGCAGTTCCCACAGTATCTCAAGTTCGATCCCGACCCCGACGCCACTTCCGACGGCGACCTACTCGAGTGGCTCCAGGGCGGCAAAGGTGAGGATTTCGTCGACTACGAAGCGCTGAAAGCCGACTACGCCGATAACGAGCCAAGTGAAATCGAACGGATCAGCACCCAGCTCAAGACGGCTGTTCCCGATCCTGGAGGCGACAACGGTCGTGGGGACACCCTCGACTATCTCGAGGGCGACCAAGCCGCTGGCTACCTGATCGACATGATCTTTTGTCAGCGCTATGCGGCCGAAAACCGGCGGCTCATGCTCGAGGCCGTTGCCGATGTGTTGGGGGTCGAGCCAACCGACCACATTGAGTCCGTCCACAACTTCATCGACTTTCGAGATCACATCATCCGGAAGGGGGCGACCCGCGCCTACGAGGGTGAGCGAGTGATCGTCCCGTTCAATATGCGCGATGGGACGCTCATCTGTGAGGGACAGTCGAATCCCGACTGGAACTACTCCGTTGCCCACGGGGCCGGTCGCGTGATGAGTCGCACGCAGGCTCGCGACGAGTTCGACGCCGAAGCGGTCGAAGCCGACCTCGAGAGCTATGGGGTCCACACGAGTGTCGTTCCCATCGACGAAGCGCCGGAAGCCTACAAGGAAACCGAGCGAATCGAAGCCGCAATTGCCGAGACAGCACAGGTCGTCGACCGACTTGAGGTTGTGCACAATTTGAAAGCGCCGTAGCTGGTCTGAGTCGCGTTTTTTCTTCGCCTCATGGTACCGACTGTCTCCAGACACAGTCACCCACCACGTTCTCAAACACGTGGACTCGTGTGGGGCACATTGCAGAGACAGATAAGGAGCAGGCAGTATCAAACAGGCCCGATATTCAGACCGGAGGTGTAGCTCGCTTGGTAGGAATATCGGACGGTCACTGCTCACATGATACTCTATACACTCGAGCGACCGTTTATGCGCAAAACATACGAGTCAATCGACCAGTATCTCGAAGTCGAGACGGCATATCTCCCGGTGGATCCGGCAGCCGGTGGCTGCTGTGAGGCGATTGGGGAACTCGAGCCACCGGCCTACGATGTCGAGACGATCGATCGGACGATTCGGGAGGCAGCGCCGGATGTTATCGTTCGCAATCACCGCAACCGGGTGGGGGAGTACGCCTTTGATGCCGAGTATCCACTCGTCCATATTCGTCACGGAGCGTCGGTTGGTCGTGGGGAGATTGCAAACACAACGGTCCCGGAACTGGGTGCAGTCATCGACATCGCGTTAGCCCCGGGGGAACGGTGGGCTTGCCGGTATCGGGAGGCGTTTGCCGACTCGGTTCGCGTCTCGACCGTTGGCATCCCAGATGCCGACGAACTCGTAGACGCCCCGACACCGCACTCACACTCGATTCTCTACGCGCCGACAAACCACAAATTTGGACGGGGTTGCTACCTTGAGACGGCCGAGGCGATTCTCGAGTTGTTCGCCCACACCGACTACGAACTCCGATTTCGACCTCACCCGCTCGACCGGCGGGCCGAACCCGCTAAGTCGGTTACCGAGCGGTGTCGCCGACGAATTGAAGAGATTCCCAACATCGTCTTCGACCGAAATCCGCTGCCGGCGACGAGTCTACGGGCGGCCGACCTACTCATCTCTGACTACTCCGGACTCGTGACCGAGTGGTTACACACGGGCCGACCGCTGATTCAGTTGACCGACCTGGCGACCGCGGAGCGAACGGTTCCCGAAATCGGCTACACCACCTCGATTACCGACCTCGAGGTGGCGACTGTCGATGCACTCTATGGAGATGGCTATCCGGAGGCAGTCGCGCACTGTCATGAGCGATTTCTCGAGGAGCAGGGAATTCCAATGGACGGACACGCAGGCAAACGAGCAGCATGGGAGGTGTGTCGATGCACGCAGTGATCCTTGCAGCCGGTGAAGGGAGCCGTCTGAACCGAAAAAATTCGGTCCCAAAGGCGTTTCTCGAACTCAGCGGAAAAACGCTCTATGAGCGCCAGCTCGAGGCGCTTACGCCACACGTTGACGCGATCACCGTCGTTTTAGGCTATGGCTCTGAGCGCGTCCTCGAGAGAGTCACCCCCGAACGGACCATCATCGTCGAACACTGGGACCAGTATGATAACGCCGAATCGCTTCGGCAGGCGCTCTGTGATGAGATGATACGTGACGATGACATCCTGATTATGAACGGCGATGTCGTCGTCACTGGGGCGGTTATTGACGGGTTGATTGCCCAACACGGTGCAATCGCGGGAGCCCATAGCGTGGTCGGTGCGCTCGAGCCGGTCGCCGGCGACCATACCGCACTCCAGTGTGAGAGCGATGGCACCGTCACCGAGTACGGATTAATCGAGGGCTACCGCCATGCGGGTGTGGGCATCCTCGACCGAAGCCATATCGAACGCGCTCGAGCCATCCTGTGGGATCACCGGGAGGGATGGTACCCAGTAATCTATCCAGCACTCGAGACAAAGCTAGTTCAGATTCCGCCAGCCCATCACCTCGAAATCAACCGGCCGGAAGATAGCAACCGGGCTAAAGAACGGCTCCCGTTACCGTCGCTTCGGAGTGCTGAGCAAGGAACCTAAGTTGACATCGTCCCGCTAGTGAGGAGTATATATTTCTCGGTATGACAAGTTTTAGTCATCCTCCGACGGGCCGACAGGTTAATTACCCATTGGTCGGAGTACCAGCTAATGGAGCTGATCGGCCACCGCGGTTGTGGCGACTGCTATACCGAAAATACAATCGATGCGGTCGCAAAGAGTGCAGCCCATCTGAACGCCGTCGAAGTCGATATCCGGCGGTGTGGCTCGGGCGAACTTGTCGTCTTTCACGACGAAACTGTCGACCGCGTTACTGATTCAACCGGCGCAATTTCAGAGCTCTCGTGGGAAACACTTCAAACGCTCGAGGTGCTTGACAGCGGCGAGTCGATCCCGCGACTACCAGCGGTCTTGGACGCGATTCCAGCCGGCGTCCGCCTGCAACTCGAGTTGAAAGAGCAGGGATTGACTCGAGACGTCTACAAGCACGTTGCTGACCGGTCGGTGACGGTCGCACTCTCGTCGTTTCTGCCCGACGCCTTAGCCGAGGTACAGGCTCTCGAGTGGGAGGTTCCGACGGGGTATCTGTTTCGGGAGGAGCCTACCAAAAGCCTCGAAATTGCCCTTGAGTATGGCTGTGAGACGGTCCACCCTTACTACGATCTGTGTCTGGAGACGAATATCGTCGAGCAGGCTCACGCGGCGGGGCTTTCGGTTATCGCGTGGAAAGCAGCAAAGACACGAGCGGAGGTGACAGCGCTTCGGGCGGCGGGTGTCGATGGCGTGACGGCTGATCGGTGGGATATTGCGGGGCAGCGGCCGTCGCTTTCACACTGATCGAAGCCCCTGAGCAACCAAAACAGCCGTTCTTACAGGAATCGGAACGTCTCTAAGTTCTTTGGGGCGAACGTTCGCATATTAAACTCGTGATAGAGCGCACTCGAGAGGTCCTGTGTCGAGCGTTCGTCACCGTGGACACAGAGGACTTTCTCGGGTCGGGGATTCATCGTTTTCACGAAGTCCATCAGGCCGGCGCGGTCGGCGTGGCCCGAAAAACCGTCGACGGTTTCGACGCCCATGTTCAGCGTGAGGGCGCTGCGGCCGCCGTTGCCGTTTCGGTCGTTCATCGGAATCTCATCCCAGCCGTTTTGGATGCGTCGGCCGAGTGTCCCTTGGGCCTGGTAGCCGACGAAGACGAGGTTCGAATCCGGGTCGGGACCAATGTGGCTGAGCCAGGACATAATCGGTCCACCAGTGATCATCCCTGATGTCGAGAGGATAATTGCAGGGCCGCCGTCAGCGACGTCCTGTCGTTCTTCCTCACCGGCGTCGATGTGGTTGAACTCTTCGGCGAGGAAGGGGTTTTCGTCGTCGTGGAAGATACGGTCTCGGAGGTCGTCCCGGAGGTATTCGGGATAGGTCGTGTGAATCGCCGTTGCCTCCCAGATCATCCCATCTAGGTGGACCGGCATCGAGGGAATCTCACCTTCCCGCATCGCCTTCTCTAAGACGAGCATAATTTCCTGTGAGCGACCGACGGCGAAGGCCGGAATCAACACCTTTCCGCCCTGGTCGTGTGTCTCGTTGATAATCTCGATGAGTTTTTCTTCTGAATCCTTCTGGTCGGTCTGGTAGTCGTTTCGACCGCCGTACGTTGATTCTAAGACGAGCGTTTCGACCCGTGGGAAGTCGTTCGTTGCGCCGTTGAACAGACGCGTATCCTTGTAATGGATGTCACCGGAGAAGGCAACGTTGTAGAGGCCATCGCCGATATGGAAGTGACTCACGGCGGAGCCAAGAATGTGCCCTGCATTGTGATAGGTGAGTTTGACATCCGGAGCGATGTCCGTCACGTCGCCATACTCGAGTGGGATGGTGTGTTTGATCGCCTCTCGAACCATCTCCGATTCGTACGGTGGTGTGCGGCCCTCTTTGGCGGCTACGTCGAGGTAGTCGAGCGTGAGCAGGCCCATCAGGTCGCGGGTTGGCTCCGTACAGTAGATAGGGCCGTCGTAGCCGTATTTGAACAGCAGTGGGATCAACGCGGAGTGATCGAGGTGGGCGTGAGTGAGGACGACGGCATCGATCGTCTGTGGTCCCGAGCCAAGTGCTTCGGGGACGTGGAGGTAGGGCACTTCGCCTTCGGCACCGGGTTTATCGCCGCAGTCGATCAGAATGCGCGTTTCAGGCGTCGAGAGAATAAAGGAGGCCCGACCGACCTCACGGCAGCAGCCGAGGGTGGTGATGCGAACCCACTCGTCGTCGGACATTTCCTCGCGGTGGATTTGTCGGCCAACGCGCTCTAAGATGTCCCGACGGTCATCGCGTTCCTGCTTGAGGAAGTTTCGAACGTTCGAAACCGTCGAGGACTCAATCGGTGGCGTGCGGACGACTTCGGGCGTCCAGCCAACTGATTTCGTTATCTCCCGAAGCGTCGAGCCGTGGCGGCCGATTACCATCCCCGGCTTCTGGGCTTCGATGACGACTTCGCCAGTGTCGACATGGAAATCGAGATCGGTGACACCTGCCTCCTCGGGGATGACGTCCATGATTTCGGCGCGAGCGGTGTCCGGTCGGGAGAGTACCGATGGGTCAGGACGGATCGTAATCCGTTTTCGAAGCTTGCTCGCCAGTTTGCGCACGAGGTCGCCCTGCTGGGCGAACTCTTTGGGATTGCGCGTGTACACGACGAGTTCCGGGCCTTCGTATTTCACTGACGAAACCGAGAGTTCGTTCGGGAGTTCGCTAGTGATCGTTGCTTTCAGGTCGTCAAGTTGCTGCTCTACAGTACTCATAATCGGCAGAATTCATTCGTTGGAATCGGCGACGGCAGGCTCACTTGAGTGATGATATGGCTGTGTCGGGACGTGGCTGTGAGTCCGAAGCAAGACACCAGCTTTGATCGAGCGTCGCTCGCCGGTGATGCCACCTGCAGGCGATACGGTGTCCATCGTGTACGTACTATCCCGGATCATCGTGTGATAAGTCCGTGCCATCAAGAGCACGCGCCCAGGTCGTTGTCCTGGTCCGTGCGGGAAGATTCCAGTAAGAACCCGCTTACCCGTGGCTATTCCGTGCGTGATATAAAAGCCTTCGCAAACGTGAGGGGGTTTCGGGACAAATGCCGGGTATGCACCTGACACCAGACCGCGTTGCCGCCGAAGCAGCGTGGGTCGATGCCCGTGCTGACCGGATCGTCTCGATCATCAACGACCTGCGTGAGAGGCTTGGAACGATCTTCGAGACCGACGTCACACCGGTTACGACCGACCAGTACCGCAAGGAGGTGGCAGTCGTCTTTGCCGATGGTGACCTCGCAGTCAACGTCGCCGCGATGGTCGCCCTCCTCCGGGAACTCGACGTCGAAGCCGATTATCCCGGCTTCATTGTTGACGAACTGCTCGGGCGAGAACTCGCCGCAACAATCGCCGGCAGACAGCCATTGCGGACGCTCGGCGAAGCGACCTTTCATTTTGCAGACTATCACGTTCACGGTGAGGACGACGAAAATGCCGGTGTCGACGATCTCGAGGCGGCGCTTGCAGCCGGATTTCAAGAACGGATTCCGGGCTGGTCGTGGACCGAGCGCGAGAGTCCGTTCAGTGTTCGGTGAGTCTCCGCAAGGCCGAACAAACGCTCTCTACTCCTCTTGCTCAGCTTCAGCCTGCTCTTCAAGCTGTTCCTCGAGTTGTTCTTCAATCTCCTCTTGGGACGGTTCCTCTTCGGCTCCTTCCTGTTGCTGTTGTTGCTGTTCTTGCTGCTGGGCCTGTTGCTCGAGAATGTCCTCGAACATCGCTTCAGGCATCAGCTGGGAGACGTCACCAGTCTGGAGGGCTTCGATGAGCGCCGCCGGCTCACCGTCGATCAGAAAGAGCCCGATTTCGGATTCGGAGTTCTCGATGCTGAGCCCGTTTGCCTCGGCCTCGTCTTCGAACGCCGAAACGGTTTCTTCGACGAGTTGCTGAAACTCCTGTTGGGCCTCCATCTGGTCCATTTCGCCCGAATCGACGGCGTCCTCGAGTTCCTGAATTTGCTCGGAGGAGGGTTCGACGACCGCCGTTAGTGAGCCATCGGCGTCCCCACCGTTTTGCGTCGATTGAAGATCGCTACATCCGGCAACCGAAACCGCCGCTCCAGCACCTGCGAGTCCAAGAAACTGACGGCGGTTCGGATTGTGTACCATTGTATCCGGAATAGTTGACCGAGTGAAAATAAGCCTTGTTACTGCGCGCTAATGTGTGACCACGTATCACATTCAGCGGTTAGTCCACTGGCGTTTTATCCGTCTACTGCCTACCCATCGTCAGTGACAGCACGCGACGAACCACGGGCGCTGACTCTCGAGTCACCGACACTCCGTGAGGCATACAATACCATCGAGCGTGGCTTCGCTCGAGGAGCTTTAGTGACGCTCTTTGGTCGCTGTACCGTCGAGTACGACGGCCGGGCGGCAAGCCAACTTGCGGCGGGCGACCGTCACGTGATGTTCAAACCCGATGGCGCGGCACTCGTCCACACCGCCGAGGGCCAGAAGCCGGTCAACTGGCAGCCACCGGGCTGTGAACACCGCCTCGAGGTCGACGCGAAAACGCTCTGTCTCGAGAGCCATCGGTCAAATCCGACCGAAACGCTTCGAATCGTGTTTGACCGGCTCGATCAGGTGTCGGTATTCGCCATGACGGAGCCCGACGAACTTGCCGTCATTGGAACCGAAGCCGACCTCCGAGAGCGGCTGGTAGCAGAGCCAGACCTGCTCGAAACAGGGTTCCAACCGCTGTCAACCGAACGACAGACCGCAGCTGGCGCAATCGACCTCTACGGCGAAGACCGCGAGGGGCGGACGGTCGTTGTCGAACTCAAACGACGCCGGGTCGGTCCCGATGCGGTCAGCCAACTTCGGCGCTACGTCGAAGCCATCAGAACGGAGCTTCACGCCGACGCGACCGTTCGGGGCATTCTCGTTGCCCCCTCCGTTACCGATCGCGCCACGCGCCTTCTCGAACGCCACGGCCTCGAGTTCGTCGCCCTCGAGCCTTAGGAAATCTTATTATTCGAAAGGCAGTCAGTAAAACCAATAGCTGCGGTAAGTACTATACCTCCTGACAAAATACGGAACGGGGATGGACCCCCCACGACCATACGTACTCTTCTGGCGCGTGTTGATAGCTGTGACAGTCGGTGGGGTTATTGGATTTGGGCTAGGGATACAACCGGGCAGTGTGATACTCACGACCGTCGGCGGTGGGGCGCTCGCCACGGTTATTCTCGTTTCTGCCTGGCGCAGTAGTCGCCAAACCGGCAAGCCGGTTTGGATCGATGTCCTCACTGCCGTCGTCGGCGGTATTGCGCTCCTCATCGCTGTGATGGCCAGTTTCGGACTTCTTGGGTTGTCTCTCGAGAGGCGAATTGTCGTAGTTGCAACCTGTGGTCAGGTGTTTTTGTTGGCAGTCGATCGCTGTGCAGCCGGTCGATCACCCAACAGCCGCCGGCAAGTGATAGTCGTCGGCCACGGTGGGGTACTGGTCGGCTCCGGATTGGTAATTGGACTGCTCGCTTTCAGGCCTGGCGCGGCGTTGCTGCTGTATGCGATTGGCTTCTCGCTGTTGCTGTTACACACCTTTTGGATGTCCCAACTCGACAGGAGTGTCGTCCCGCCACGGCCAGGGACCGTGTCTCGTCACTCAGAGGCAATTCTCCTGCTAGCACTCGTGATCGCCAACATCGCAGTGACCGTCACGAGCCTGTCAATCGCAGTCGCATTATCGATCCCGTACACTGATGAGACACAGCTTGCAGCTACCGTTGCCGGCGTCACAACAGTGGTTGCGTTCGCCATGCTCATTGCCCCGTCATCGCCGCCAGGTAGACTCAACCTGCTTACAGGCCTCAATGCAACGGTGGTCCAGCACGCCGGGATTGCAATCGTTATGTTGAATCTCGGCGTGATCGCGGTGTTTTTCGCCGTTCCCGGAGCCTTCCTCTGGATGCTTGGACTCTATTTTCTGTTGCTCTCAATCGGGGTGGGAATCGAGTATCTCGAAGTTGGGTACGCCTCCCGAAAACCACAGCCCTCGGCCCCACCCCTTCCAGACGGTCCGCTGCTGACGGTTGTCGTCAGTGCCGCGTTCGAGGCCACCGTCCTCCCGGAGAGTTTAGCGCACAACTTGGAGGCGCTCACTGGCGTGCCGTTCGTCCTCGTCCCTGCAGAGAAATCAACCGACGGAACCGTCGAAATCGCCCGCATGTTCCAGCGTGCACACCCCGACCGAGTTCGTGTCGTTCTCGGAACGACCGGCTCGAAGGCGGGCGATATAACCGACGCCTGGTCGGCAGTCAAAACACCGTACGCGCTGCTGTTAGATGCCGATGAGACAGTCGAAAGTGAGTTCGTCGCTCGAGGACTGAAACGGCTTCAAGCGAACCCCGGATTGGGCATTATCCAGGGTCGAAAGGCGGCAGCCGATCCAAACGAGAACAGACTGGCCCGGTTCGTGAGTGCAGAACGTCGGTACAGTACCTGGGTGGACCACCCGTTCATGGACGAGGTGTTAGACGCAGGCCACTTCGGCGGCTCCTCGGCAATATTCCGTCGGGAAGTGCCGCTTGCGGTCGACGGCTGGCGGCCGGAAGTGCTTACTGAAGATATCGATCTGACGCTTCGACTCTACCTCCAAACCGACTGGGATGTCGGATATGACCCGATGATGGCCGCGAAAGAGTCGAACCCGGCGTCACTTCGAGCACTGGTACAGCAGCGTGTCCGATGGGCACGAGGATGGATACAGGTGACGAGCAGTCACTGGGGAGACATTATTCGAGCCCGACGAAGGCTCGGAGTTCGACAAACGGCCGGACTCAGTTGGCTCCTATTCACGTCGGTGAGCGCACCCATATCAGTCGTTTTTCCGGCGTTTGCACTCCTCTGGCTCGTCGGTCTCGGACCCACATTGCCACGCTGGTTCTCACTAGCACTCGCGCTCTATTTGTTGCCGGCACGAGCCATCACGTTCGGTTACGCCTCACTGGCAGATCCGATTATTCCTGCACCCTCGAACCCGTCTTCTATCGTCACAGGTGTCATCTACGCCTACCTGTGGGTGCTGTTTGCCTGGTTCATCCAACTCCACTCGCTGTATCTCGAGTTCGTAGATGCGCCACAAGTATGGAGCATCACGAAGAAAAAGCGCGTGACGGCGACCGCAGAATAGCGGATAGGGGCTAAGTTCTCATTGGTAACATTGTTTACTCCTCGAGTAAGCGTTTGAGCCGGTCGAGTTCCGTCAGAGCCTCGACGGGCGTAAGATGAGCGAGGTCGAGAGCGCGGAGTTCGGCGGCAATGTCGGTCGAATCGTCGCCGCCATCGGCAGTCGGTTTCCCCTTCAAGACGGAACGCTCCGTGAGGAGCTCTCTCGAGCGGTCAACGACCGGCGCCGGCACACCGGCGACGGTGGCGACTTCAACACCATAAGAGCCAGTCGCAACACCGGGGGCAATCTTGTGATTGAAGCAGATTTCTTCGCTGTCTCCCTCGACTGCGAAATGAAGGGTGAAGGCAGTCTCGAGGGACTCAGCAAGGGCCGTCAACGGATGGTGGTGGGTCGCAAAGAGCGTCGTCGCCCCGACTTCGTCATGAAGGTGTTCGGTGATCGCTTGAGCGAGTGCGAGTCCGTCAGCCGTCGACGTTCCCCGCCCGACCTCATCGAGCAACACCAACGACCGCTCGTCAGCCGCACGGAGAATTGTGGCCAGCTCGTCCATCTCGATCATGAACGTCGAGCGCCCGCCAGCGATATCGTCGCTCGAACCAACACGGGTGAAAATTCGCTCGAGCGGCCGAATCGTTGCCCGCTCAGCAGGGACGAAGCTTCCAATCTGTGCCAGCAGGGCGATCAACGCTACCTGGCGCATGTACGTCGACTTACCCGACATGTTCGGCCCCGTGATAATCGCAAGCCGGCGGTCAGCCTCGGCGCTGAGGTCGGTATCGTTTGGGACGAACGACGACTGGGTTCGCTCGACAACGGGATGACGCCCGCCCTCAATCTCGAGGCGTGGTGGTCCATCGACGATTTCTGGCCGGCAGTACTCGGCGGTGGCAGCGACGGTCGCAAGCGAGACGAGCGCATCGAGCGTGCCAACGGCATCGGCAAGTGCCTGGACACGTTCGGTTTCCTCAGCAACCTGCCGACGCACATCACAGAACAGGGCATACTCCCGTTCGTCGGCTCGACTCTCAGCACCGATAATAGCCGATTCGCGGTCTTTGAGCTCGGGTGTCACAAACCGCTCGGCCCGTTTGAGCGTCTGGCGGCGTTGATACGCGTCGGGGACGGCCTCTACGTTCGGATTCGTGACCTCGATATAGTAACCGTGAACGGAGGTGTAGCCCACCTTCAGGGAGTCGATTCCCGTCCGCTCGCGTTCGGTTTCCTCGAGCGTGTCGATCCACTGCTTGCCGTCTCGAGCGGTTGCCCGAAGCTCGTCGAGCGTCGAATCGTAGCCGTCGGCGATGATGCCACCCTCGGTGATCTCAATCGGTGGGTCGGTGACGATTGCTGACTCGATGAGTTCCCGGAGATCAGAGAGGGGATTGAGTTGCGCCCGGAGTGCTCCCAGTCGGTCGGTCTCCAAATCAGCACTCGAAAGCGTCTCTCGGAGGTTCGGAATAGCCGACAGCGTCTCCGAAAGCGCCCGTAGGTCTCGAGCGTTCGCCCGTTCGCGCGAGATGCGACCGATAAGTCGCTCTAAATCGTAGACGTCGCTGAGCCGAGTTGCAAGGGCCTCCCGACAGGCGACCGCCTCTCGAAGCGCCGCCACGGCATCCAATCGTGCCTCGATGGCCGCCGGCTCGAGCAGCGGCCGGCGCACCCAGTCTTTGAGCTGGCGACTGCCAAGGGCGGTTGCCGTCCGATCAAGGACGCCGATGAGCGTTGCTGACTCGGTTCCAGTTACCGACCGTGGCTCGAACAGCTCGAGGCTGCGGAGCGCGACGGCATCGAGCAGGAGGGAGTCACGGGGATCGTACCGTTTGAGCTGGGAGATGTACTCGAGGGCAGGGCCAGTGTCGTCATCAGCCCCTGTGTCGTCATCAGCCCCCTCGGCGGACTCCTCGCCGCCGACGTGGCCAGCACGAGCGTACTCCGCATACGAGAGCAATGCCCCACAGGCTGCGATCTCAGCCTCGTTCGCCCCCAACCTGTCGGGGTCACCAACGTATCTCGTGACGTACTCGCGTGCCTGCTCGCGGTTGAACGCCGAGTCGTCGTAGGGCGTGACCAACGACGATTCGAACAGCGAGTCAGGAGCGTCGGGGCCGACAATCGCTTCAGCGGGCGACACCCGGCGACACTCATCGGCGATCGCGTCCGGCGAGTCGGCACTCGTCACCAGAAAATCTCCCGTCGAGACGTCGAGAAAGGCAAGGCCCAACTGCGAGCACCCACGAGTAAGTGCGGCCACGAAATTGTTGTCCGCACTCGAAAGCAATTCGGCTTCAGTGAGCGTCCCCGGCGTGATCACGCGGGTTACGGCGCGCTCGACAACCCCCTGGCTCTCACCCGGTTCCTCGACCTGGTCGGCAATCGCCACCCGATAGCCCGCCTCGAGGAGCCCCTCGATATACGAGGCGGCGTTATCCACGGGAATGCCCGTCATTGGATACTCGCCAGTGGAGTCCTCACGGCTGGTGAGCGTCAACTCGAGAAGGCGGGCGGTTCGTTCGGCAGCGTCACAAAAGGTTTCATAGAAGTCGCCGACCTGAAAGAGGACGATTGCCTCGTCATAGCGAGCACAAAGGTCGTAGTACTGGCTCATCATAGGCGTTAGCTCCTTCCCAGCCATTGCCTCGGGTGGGCCACACGCCGAATCCATATCCGAGAGGGGGTTTTGAAGACAAAAATAGCTGCTGGATTCGTGAGTGAACCGTCTCAATGTCACGTCAGTGGGATCGTCAACGCTGAAAAACGGTGGGACAGTAGAAGCCGGGAGGACGGCTATTCGAACACCGTCGTATCCCCGCGACGGTAGCGGTTGAGTCGGCTGTAGCCCTCGATTGTCCCGTCTTCATCGAGGTCGACTTCGTACCGCCCGATCACGTCCTGCGTGTCGGGAATCGACTGGCGCTCGATTACCTCGACAACCGCTCGCCAGCCCTCTTCAGTTCCCGAAATCTCACTGACCCCGTCGAATTTGTGACCGATAAGCGAACCGGCGGTCGCTTCGACGCTCTGGCGAATCGCGAGGATACCCTCGATTGTGCTGTGTGCGTCAGTCTCACCGGTGTCGACAGCGGCCGGGTCGGTTGTCTCCGCCTCGTCGGCTTCGGACGCATCGTCACTTTCTGACTCACTCGCTTCGGACCCTTCATCTGCCGATTCCGACTGGTCAGATTCCGACTCCGATTGCTCTTCTGACGCCGATTCGGCTTCCTGTTCAGACTCCGATTCGGATTTAGATTCCTGTTCGGATTCTTCGGACTGCTCTTGGGAGTCAGACTCGCTTTCGGCAGCCTGTTCATCCTCCGTCTCACTCTCGCTCATCGTCCGGTCACCCCGAGCGAGCGGTGGCTAGCCCCCGGCGAGCAACCGCGTGTGTGACACAGGTACATGCACATGCTCCTAGGATGATTGTCGCATTTCGGCCGTAATTGGTGAGGACTCCGGACGGGTTTCGATCTCGAGTTCCTCTAAGTCCTCGAGGTCGCCTTCGGCGGTTGCCCGTTCGATCTTTGAAATCTCCTTGGCGTAGTGGAGGAAAGTGTCGACGGAGGCGATGACGATACGCGCTTCAATGGTGATCAACTCGATCCCGACAACGGAAATGCGGGCCCAGATGTCGATGACGACACCTTTGTCGAGGATGCGGTCGAGTACCTCCGCGAGACTCGAGGAGTCGGGCCGACGTTGTGGTTGTGCCATGGACGAAACCCTCCATTGACCGGCGTCAAACCCGTTGACGCTGCGTGTGCAAGCGGGCAGTCGGCCCCGAGCAATCAGGGCCGAGATTTAAGCAGTGGAGGCTGGTAGGGGCTTGCCTATGAGCAGCCATCGAGTCGACCGTGAGGTGGCCCACGTGTGAACCGATACGTCTACGGGATCGTCGAGGCAGGTGACGCTCTCGAGTTCGAGACCGACGCCGTCGCGGGTGCGTCAACGGTGTATCCGATCCGCCATCGTCGCCATGCCGCCCTCGTCAGCAACATCGAAACGGGCGAGATTGAGCGAACTGATGAGGACTCGAGACGCCACGATCAGGTGCTTCGGGAGGCGATGGAACGGGAAGGAGGCCGTTCGATCGTCCCCATGCGCTTTGGGATGATATTCAAAAGCGATCGGGCGTTGAAAAACGTCCTCCGTGGTGGTCGGGCCGCGTTCAGACGCACCATGCGCGAAATCGAGGGGCGGGTCGAGCTAGGCGTCAAACTCGTGCGAGATGCCGACGCAACAGTCGACCGGGAGATGGTCGCGACGGACGTCGCCGAGGAACTCGAGTCAATCGCCGTTGACACGCTCGAAAACGATCTGTTTAGCGACCGGCTCGTCTACAACGGGACGTTTCTCGTCGAGGAGGCCGACCGCGAGCGATTTGCCAGTGCCGTCGATGCGATCGATGTGCGTTATGAGGAACTGACACTCAGATACACGGGGCCGTTTGCCCCCTACAGCTTCGTCGATATCGAAATTGGGGCCCAGTAATGTTCGTCCTCGATGACCTGCTCTTTCGACCGTTTGTCGGTATCGTCAACGCGATACACACGATGGCACTCGACGAACTCTACGATATTGAAGGGCTACAAGCGGAGCTCAAAGAAAACCAACTGCTGTATGAGTTAGGCGAACGCGACCGGGAAACGTACGAGGCCCAAAAGGAGGCGATCGAAGCAGAGATCGAAATCGCCCGCGACGTACAGGAACGACTCGCCAGTGGCCGTGTCGAGGTGAAATCCTGATGGCTGACAGGAAAGAAACGGACGACAACACCAGTTGGTTGGCCGACGTCGTCGCCGCACTCGAGCGGCTCTCCCGGGCTGCCAGTGAGGGGTCGGAAGCCGACCAGACTGGCAGTCGAGGAATGATCGATTACGACGTCTCGATTCGAACGGGAGACAGCCAAGAGCCACCGCGGGACTCGGAGCCGTCGCAGCCACAGAGCGGAGACAAAGACCCCGATCACCGCATCACGACACGACGATACGGGGCAGAGTTTTTCATCACCGCCGACCTCCCAAACGTCGACGTCGAGGCACTCTCCGTGGGCTTCGATGACGATGCCTTCGTGATTGGTCTCGAGAACCGTGAACTCGAGCGGGTGACCCTGCCGTGGGAGACAGAAGCGGCGACGGCGTCGGCGACAATTCACAACGACATTCTTACCGTCCGTGTCGGACCGGACCTGGAGGAAGCACAATGAGCGACACCGATGGAGATCGCTCGCTCACCGACGTTGTCTCGGCCGCCGAGGATCGACTCGAGTCGATCGCCGAGACGATGGAGGACAGTGAGGCGGTGTCAGCGCTTTCAGGAGAGCAGCGAGAGGGCGTTGAGACGGACCTCGAAGCACTCACCGACGCCCTCGAAGAAACCGTCGAGTTACTCGAGACCGTCGACTTCGAGGCGGTTCTCGACGCCGTTGACACCCAATCGGTGCTTAAAGCGGTCAACACCGGCGAGATTCCCGATGCCATCCAATCCGGCGACGCCAGTGAACTGGTCGACGTTCAGGCGGCGGTTCGAGCGATCAATCTGACGAATCTCTTTGATATTGGGAACCTGTTTTCGATTAAAGAAGCCGGTGAGGACCTCGAGGATGCCGTCAGTGAGGTGGTTTCGGACGATGGCGTCATCGGTGAGACCATCAGCGAGACGACTAGTGGTGACCAGGAGGACGGACTGCTCGAGGAGGTTGCCTCGGAGGGAGCGCAGCTGCTCGAGGAGGGAAAAGAAGCAGCAAGCGAGGAGTTGGGGGAGTTCGACCTCGAGCCGGGTGACGGTGAGACAGGATTCGATGCCGAACAGATGGAGGCCTACCAACAGTTCATCCAGCAACAGGCAATGGTCGGCATTGACGAATTTCGGGCGGCAATTCTCGAGACGCACGCGAAATTTAACGCACTCTATGAGTACAACCGGGAGCATCTGGGCCGAACGAATAAACAGACCACCTCTCGCAATCCGACGGCAGTGTCGACGCTTGCCCTCGAGCGCCCGGACATCCCGAGTGTCAGCAACCATTCGACCGTCCCAACAAACGTTCGATACTCGACAGCACCGAGCAGACGGCGGATCTACCGAGGGCGATTCAAACAAGAACTCGAAGCCAAGCGAACGGATGAGGAGGCTGATACCCAATGAACGAATTCCAACCGAGTCGACGCCAGACCGACCTCGCCGAGGTTGTCGAGATGTTGCTCGACAAAGGCATCGTTATCAACGCCGACATCGCGGTATCAATCGGCGACACCCAACTCCTGGGCGTCCAGATACGGGCGGCAATCGCCTCCTTCGAGACCGCCGCAAAGTACGGACTCGAGTTTCCCGAGGGGACGGATATGCGCCGGCTAGCAGCGGCGGCCGGCGATCCAAGCCTTGCCAATCGCGAACGCCCCGATCCGACGATTGCGCCGACGAGAGGCGTAAACGTCACGCCGGGACCAGATGAGGAGACGGCCGACGGCGACAGCGTGACCAACGGTGGCGACGTCGCTGGCGGAACAGGTGAAGAACAGACGGGCAACGAATCACCCGAGACAGCCCATCCCGGTGTGAGTCCGGACCCCGAAAGCCCACCAGGCGAGGAGGTCGATATTTTCGAGGGAGGGCCGCTTGATAGCGAGGATGAGGCCACAGATAGCGACGGAAGCGATGTGGAATCCGAGGAGGAGTCATGAAATCGATCAACATCGACGGCGACGCCGCCAGTGACGGCCTGATGACGCTCGTGGTCACCGTCGTCGAACTCCTCGTAAACGCCTTAGAGCGGGAGGCCCTTCGACGGATGGAAGCGGATACGCTTTCGGGAGCAGAGATCGAACGCCTCGGCTCCCAACTATCGGGGATTGAAGCCGAACTCGAGCAGCTCAAACGCGACCAGGGGATCGAACAGGACGTTGCAGAACTTCGCGATGACTTGGACGGACTCGTCTCACAGGCAATTGAACGGGTTGATGCGGATGACGTCTCCGATCAGGGGCATAGCAATGGCATATTCGGCGGTGAGAGCCAATGAGCACCGACGCCGGGGGTGACGGGCCACCGGAACTCGAAACGGGGCGGTATCTGTACTGTCTGGTGCGTGCCGACGACTCCAAAGAATTCGAGACGACCGGCATCGATGATGAGCCCGTCTCGGTGATCACCGCCGACGGCGTTGGCGCGGTCGTCCATCCCTGTACGAACATCTATGACTCGGCCGATATCGGCGAAATCAAACGCTGGCTCGTGACCCATCAGTCGGTTGTCGACGAAGCTGCCGACAGATTCGGAACACCGGTACCGTTTCAGTTCGATACAATTCTCCGCGGGGACGACGCGGCCGTCCGGTCGTGGCTCGAGCGCGAACACGACCGGCTCCGGGAGTCACTCGAGTCCCTCGCTGGCCACTGGGAGTATCGCGTCGACGTGCGGCGAACGGAGCCACTCGAACCAGCGGCGATCGCCGCCGAAGACGAACAACTCACCGCGCTGGAAGTGAAGATCGAGCGCGCAACGGAAGGAACGGCATTTCTCCTTGAAAAGCAGTATGATCAGCGGTTGGCAGCAGTTCGCAGACAGCGCCAGGCCGAACGAACACGCACACTCGTCTCGAGGCTCGAGACGGCGGCCAGCGCAGTTCAGGAACTCGAGACCGAGCCAGCAGCGACGCTCGAGGAAAAAAACCAAACGGACGCAGGTGGGGAGACAGTCTGTCGACTCACGCTGTTAGCACGGGCCGAAGCGGAGGGGGCTATCGGTTCAATACTGGACGACGTTGCAGCGAATCCAGGACTCGAGGTGCGGTTTACGGGGCCGTGGCCACCGTATACGTTCGCTCCAAAGTTCGGCGAACGTGAGAACGAGAAAGCAACTGGAGGACCACGATGAGACCGACAAATGACCAGGACGCGCTCGTCGACGTTCTCGATGTGATTCTCAGAGACGGAGTCGTCCTCAGAGCCGACGTCATTGTTTCCATTGCGGAGATTCCGCTAATTGGAGTCAAACTCACCGCCGTGATTGCAGGAATGGAGACGATGACTGAGTACGGCCTGTTCGAGGAGTGGGATACGAGCCGTCGAAAGCGCGCAGTCGCCCGCCGGCAATATGGCCACGAGCGGTTTGGAACGCCAGAAAGCGCCGAACACGAGTAGCCGAGTGCAGTCAGTACCCCTTAGGCAAACTTTGGCAGCTCTTTTGTCGCACGGATATCGCCGGCAACGGTCGCTTCGGCCTCGTCCTCAGTGTAGGTGTACCGACCGGTTGAACCACAGAGCGTACACTCATACTGCTCGGTAATTTCCTGGATCAACTCGCCGTCTTCGAAGTAGACACGACTCTGGGTGATCTGCAAGAACTGGGCGGTCTCACAGTTCGTACACTCAATCATGTGCGACGCTTGCCCCATGCGGTTGTAGTTATCCGGCTGGTACTCCAGCCGACAGGCAGACTATACTCCAATTACCCCCACAGCCAACACCACCTGAGATATCCGTAGGAGAGACGCCTCCAGAGAGACAGGAAACAACCGGTCAGGCAGCCATTAATCGGGCGACTGCACGCCGTCGAGTGAGTGGAAGTCCGTCGCGATGACAGCTACAGAAGTCACCCATTGCTGGCGCTCAATTCGGCGATAACACTCCCCTCGAAAGAGAGGATATCACCTTCCTCGCGAATCGGAGACGAACCCTCCGGTTGGCGTGTCACTGCGGGTTTCAGGGCGGCCCCTCGACAGACACCCGCTTCCCGGTTCGGGCCGCCTCGTAGGCAGCTTCGGTCAACGCCGTCACTCGAAACGCATCTCGAGCCGTGGCCAGTGGCTCGATACCCTCCCGAATACAGTCGTTGAACGCATCGGCTCGTGACTGTTCGGTCAGCGGGTCGATGTAGGGGGTGTGTTCGCCGCTGTCGGAATCGACCGTCGTCAGCCGGCGGGGGCCCCATTCGGCGCCCGAAATCGAGACCGCACCCTCTACATCCCAGATGTCGGTTCGTTCACGAACCGCCGGCGCATCGCCGTGTAACGAAATCGTGCCCGTGGCACCATTTTCAAAGGTGATATCCAAGTGGGCACGGGTGTCGATCCGTTCAGCCTCGTCGGCAAATTCCATGCTCGCGGCAACCGACGCTGGCTCGAGGCCGCTCGTCCAGCAGACACCATCGAGAATGTGGCTACCGGTGTCGTACAGAAAGCCGCCGCCACTCAGTTCAGGATTGACGCGCCAGGTCCCCTCGGCATCGTCGATCCAGCCCTGGGTCATCGACGCCGTCACCCACGTCGGCTCACGGTCAGTCTCACGCCATCGGCGGCGAGCGGCCTGAAACGCCGTCTGGAGATGGCGCTGGTAGCCAACCATCAACGTACACGCGCTGCGCTCATCACGCGCGATGAGGTCCCGCCCCCGCTTGAGGTCGGTCGTCAGCGGCTTATCACAATAGACGTGCAACCCAGCCTCGAGCGCCGCCACAATCTGATCGTAATGAATCGTGTGAGGCGTACCGATCAGGACGGCATCGAGTGGCGCCTCCGCGAGAAACTGGTCATAGGATTCGTACTGCTGAGCGGGATCGAGACTGTACTGTTCGCCGGCCTCCCCGAGTCGGTCAGCATCGAGGTCACAGCAGGCGGTGACCGTCCATTCGGGGTGAGTCCGAAACTGGTCACCAATAACGGTCCCGATGAAGCCGAGGCCGACGATACCGAGACGGAGGGGGTCTCCGTTCGAAGCAGATGGCATACCAGTGTCTCACAATGGGCAGCAGTATCGTTCTTTGTGGGCTAGCCGCTCATGTGTCCGCCAGCGGGCATCGACCGCGAGGGGCGACCGTCGACCCCTTTCGTCTGCGGGCCGACAAACGGCGGCGAGTGGTCAATTGTTCGACGGGTGCGGGCGGAAATACGGCGGGCTCGAGTGCAAATTCGGCGGCCCGTTGATTTGTTTTTCATACGCAAAAGGGAGGGCCTGTGGCCCTAAAACGGTTGTTCGAGACGAACAATCGTCCAGTTTTAGCGGTGATAGTTCACGCCGACCGGGCTGCAATCGCCGTCCGAATCGCCGCTGAAGTCGGCGTCAACTCGAGGGGGACCAACGACTGGATGCGGTCGTCGGTAACGACGACAGGGTTCTTGAGTCCGTGAATCAATGGGTGGACCACATCGGTTGGAATGTCGGTGACGAGGTCGACCCAGTGGACCGAGAGTTGGGGTGAGAGGACGGGAACAGGAATAATAACCAGCCGACCACCAAGTTCGGCGGCCGTCAGTTTCAGCAGTGCTTCATAGCTCAGCACCGACGGACCGCCGATCTCGAGGGTTTCACCGGCCGTTTCTGGCACCTCGAGGACGCTGACGAGATAGGCGATGACGTCATCGATGGCGATCGGCTGGCACTTCGTTCGGACCCACCGGGGAGTAATCATCAACGGGAGTTTTGCGGCCAGTTGGTAGATGAGATTGAAGCTCGCGCTTTCGGCCCCGATAATAATGGCCGCCCGAAGCGTCGTTAGCTCGTAGCTACCGGTTTCGAGAACAGCTTCGACCTCCCGACGAGACCGAAGGTGTTCTGAGAGCACGTCGCCGTCGCCGCCGAGCCCACCGAGATAAATCAGCCGGTTGACACCAGCCCCACTGGCCTGTTGGGCAACGGTTTCAGCCGCCTGCCGGTCACGGCTGGCAAACGCCGCTCCAGCGTCTAGGGAGTGAATCAGATAGTAGACAACGTCAATGTCGTCGAAGACGCCTGCAAGCGTCTCCGGCTGTAACACGTCGCCTTCGACGACCGAGACGCCATCCGGGGCGGCTGTAGGGTCAGGGCTCCGACTCAACGCTCGCACCTCGTGGCCAGCCTCGAGTAAGGCGGGGACCAGAGCGCTCCCGACGAATCCGGTCGCCCCAAGAACCAGTACGTTCATCCTACCAAACCATTGTCGCCCGGGAGTATGGGTGTGTCGGCGCTCAGCCAGCCCGACGAAGCAACAGTATCGAACTCCCCGCAACCAGAACGACCGCAAGGAGATGGCCGATCAACGCGATCGCAAGCAGCGGTTGGCCGGCCACAAACGGGAGCAACAGGAGTTGCGCCCCACTCAGCGCAATCGTTTCAGCGTCGACACGAATCAGCGCCCGGCGGGTTTCCGGCTCCAACTCGAGGGTACGCGACCGCCAGAGAGCGACGACAGTTGCCCACCAATTGGTCCCGATTCGGTAACAGACGTCCCAGAGGACGACAAGGAGGACAAAGAGCGCCGCCGGCGGGAGTTCCTCGCCGAGCAATCGAGTGAGAAGGGCGTTCTCGCCGGTATCGATAGCGAACAGATAGGTGATCACGAGCGCATAGGCGATGACGCCTAACACGAGGTCGATCCGCGACCCGAACAACAGCCGAAGATACGCCTCCGGCGCACCGGCCTGACGGGCTCGAGTACTGATTCGTAACATTCCGAGCGAGCCGACAACGGCGACAATCACGGCAAGCGTGCCGAGAACGGCCCCCTCCCAGAGGTCGTAGTAAACGGCAAGCAGGAGGATGGCGGTTTCAAAGAGCAGAAACTGCACAGCAAGTGCCAGCCGCCGCGGGAGTTCATAGCCTGGTATGGCGTGGATAATACTCTCGTAGGCCCACGCGCGGCCGGGCTTTGGAATCTGCCGGCTCACAGCTGACTCCACGCAGTTTCGTTCACGGGAGGTGTATGGGGGGTCGAGGCAAATATCTTCGCTCACCTGACTGTCCGTCCGGAAGACCACCGTAAGAGAATCATACCGCTGAACGGGACAGTTCCGACTGGTGGCAAAAGAACCCACGGCTGCGTTTCATGTAGGCTACGCGAAAAAAGCAGCTGCATAACAAAGCGACCATCTCACACAGACTAACCTGCGGGGACGTCCCCGTGGGGTACGCGACGACCCAGATACCTGGTACCGTGTGTTCGTACCCACGTGCTCGGCTGTGGATTCGCCCCCACAGTGTTAGCTCATGTCTCTCACGCCCGGGCGGTGCAGCCGTCCGGCGTTTACCGACACATCATACGTGACCTCGAACCTTTCAAGACAGTGGCCTGAAACACTCGAGTATGCGACTCGAGGAGTACTGGGGTGTCGGACCGAAGACCCGTGAACTGCTGGTGGCCGAACTTGGCGTCGAGCGGGCGGTGACTGCCATCGAACATGGCGACGTGCGAACGCTGTCAGAAGCGGGAGTCCCCCGCGGACGGGCGACGGCTATTTTACGTCGAGCAATCGGCGGTGCGGGAATGGAGACGCTCGCAACGAGTGATACACGAGCCGCCTACAAACAGTTGCTCGAGGTGATCGTCGAGTACGCGGTGACTGAACGCGCTGCCGACCGGATTCGAGTGCTGACGCCGCTTGCAACCAAAGCCGAAATGGAGGCCAGGCTGGACGACGTTATGGCTGCCTGCGACGCGTGGGCAGCACTTACAGAGACCGACCAACAGGAGATACTCGCCGCCTACGACCGCTATGACGACCGCGAAGAGAGCAGGCATGCCGCCGTTGACGCGGCACTCGCCTTCGCTGCCGCCGGCGTCGAAACGGGTCCGTTCGAAGCGATTGCGACCCTCGAGCGGGCACAACTCGAGACGGCAGCGACGGCGTTGGCGGCGTTCGAGAACGGCCAGCCGACAGGCCGAATCCAGGCCGATGCCGACGAGGAACTCGACCGGCTGCGGGAGACACTTGGGGCCATCGAAGACATGAACGCAAACGCCCCAGAGATACTCGAGGAGTTGCGTGCCGACGGCGTCCGTGACAGCGCCGGCTTTCGGGATGCCTTCGAGGATCGACTGCTCGCCCAGACGCCAGTGACGATTGACCGCGTCCGAGGGGCGATGGCAACTGACGCGACGGATGCGACTGATTTTATCGGCGGAACGTTACGCACACTGCGTAGCTCGCTGCGTGAAGCTGTCGACGAACGCGAAGCGACCGTTCGTGCCGAGTTCGAAGCGACACTCGAGGAGACCGCAGACGCCGTCGAGACGGCCGTCAGTGCCGTCGATACGATCGCCTTTCATCTCTCGCTGGCCCGGTTTTCCTTAGCCTACGACTGTCGCCGACCAACGTTCAAAAGCGGTGAGAACGGTGGGGTGCTTGCGGTCTCCAACGCCAGAAATCTTATCGTTGCCAGCCGTGAGGGCGAGTCAGTCCAACCGGTGACCTACGCGTTAGGCGACCACAGCCTCGAGAACGTGCCTGCAGGACGGGTCGCTGTCCTCACCGGAGCCAACAGCGGCGGGAAAACGACACTGCTCGAGACGCTCTGTCATATCGTCTTACTTGCCTCGATGGGACTTCCCGTCCCGGCTGAGCGGGCAACGGTGACACCCGTCGACGCCCTCGTATTCCATCGCCGACACGCCAGTTTTAACGCCGGCGTCCTCGAATCGACGCTCCGGTCGATCGTCCCGCCGCTTTCGGGTGAGGGGCGGACGCTCATGCTGGTCGACGAGTTCGAAGCGATTACCGAGCCGGGGAGTGCCGCAAACCTGTTACACGGGTTGGTGAACCTCACCGTCGACCGCGATGCCCTCGGCGTCTTCGTCACCCACCTTGCTGACGATTTAGAGCCCTTGCCGCCCGAAGCGCGCGTCGACGGCATCTTCGCTGAAGGGCTCAGTCCTGACCTCGAGCTAGTCGTCGACTACCAACCTCGCTTTGGAACCGTTGGCCGGTCAACACCAGAATTCATCGTTTCCCGACTGGTTGCAAACGCAAGCGACCGAACCGAACGGGCCGGCTTCGAAACGCTTGCCGAGGCGGTTGGTCAGGAAATCGTCCAGCGAACCTTAGCCGACGCCCGATGGCGAGAATGATATTTTTCGGACAATTTGCTTATTTGGGTGGCCCCATATAGGAGAGTAATGAGCGGTGTTTCGTCTCAGCGGTTGGTGTCACAAGTACGGTGACGACAAACATGAACGAGGGAATTTGCGTGCTGTACGTCGATTCCGGAAGCGAGGCACGCCACCGTGCCGAGGCGATCACAGAACGGAGTGACACAATCGCCACAGAGGAGGGGACATATATTTCAGAAAGACAATATACGGACCCGATAACGGTCCGTATCGAACCGACACAGGAGGCGGCACTTGCGGCCCTCGAGTCGGCGACAATCGATTGCGTCCTCACCGAATACACCCTTGCTGAGGGCGACGGGCTAACGTTGCTCAGAGAGATCCGACACCGGAAGCCGGCACTCCCTGTTATTTTGCTGACCGACAGCGGGAGCGAGGCGATCGCCAGCGAGGCCATCGGGGCAGGATCCACCGACTACTGTCTCAAACAGCCACCGGAGGCCGCCGACGCCATCGCCGAACTCACCGACCGAATCCACCGCGCCGTCACGCGCTACTGGGCCGCTCGCGACCAGTCGCTCACTACCTCACAGTTTCGAGCCGTCGCCGAAACCTCAACTGACGCCGTGTTCACGCTCAACGGCCGAACAATTACCTACGCCAATCCAGCGTTCGAGCATATTTTCGGGTACGAGCCGTCGACCATCATCGGCGACCCAATCGAGAAACTGCTCCCAGAGCGCTTTCGTGACCGATACCTCGACGCCCTCGAGCGCTATATGTACCGAGACAGCGAGCAAATCGAGCGGTCAGATCTCACGATTCCGGGGCTCCATGCTGACGGGCACGAACTGGACTGCCACATCGCCCTCGTTGCCCTCGAGGACGAATCTGACGGCGCCTTCACCGGGATCGTCCGCGACCTGACCGACACGAGTGACATCCGAACCTGGTACCGAACGCTGATCCGCCACTCCTCGGACATCATCGCAGTCCTCGACGAAGAGGGTGCTATCCGCTATCAGAGCCCAGCCATCGAGCGAGTCCTTGGATACGACGGCACAACCCTCCTCGGCCAAAACGCCTTCGAACTCATCCACTCCGAGGACCGCCCTGACGCACTCGAGGCGTTCGGGTCGATCCGAAACCAAGAGCGGGCAAGTGAAACCGGCCAGTTTCGGTTCAAAGCCGCCGACGGCTCCTGGCACTGGCTCGAAACCATCGTCAGCGACCGAGCCGACAGCGTGCTCGAGGGGTATGTCATCAACGCCCGTGATATCACCGAACGGATCAAAGCCCGAGCCAAACGCGAGGAAGCCCTAGCGCGGATGACCGACGGGATGCTCTCACTCGACGACCAGTGGCGATTTACCTACCTCAACAGCCGCGCAGAAGAACTACTCGGCGTGACTGATGCAGTCCTCGGGGAAACGCTCTGGGACGTGTTTCCCGAATTGGCAGGTACAGCCTTCGAAACTAGCTACCGAGGCTCGATGGCAACCGGTGAGCCAATCTCCATAGAGGAGTACTACGCGCCGATGGGCGCCTGGTTTGCCGTCCACACCTACCCCTCTGAGAGCGGTATGTCGATCTATCTACGAGATATTACCGAGCAGAAACGGATCGAACGCGAACTCCAAGCCAACGAAGCCGCACTCAGAGCACTCCAGAATATTACCGCCGACCCCGACCGCGAGTTCGAACAGAAACTCGCCGACGTCCTCGAACTCGGCTGTGATCGACTCGGGCTTTCCCTTGGCTTTCTCACCGAGATCGATACCGACGACAGTCGCCAGACGATTGTCACTGTAGCCGGCGATCACGAACTGCTCCAAGCGGGCGCTTCCTGCCCACTTTCAAAAGCCTACTGTCGACGGACAATCGAACAGCCCGGCCTGCTGTCGGTGCGTGAAGCCGGCAAACACCCCGATTGGGAACGCGACCAGGCCTACGAAAGCTTCGGCCTCGAGACCTACATCGGCGGGAAAATCGTCGTCAACGGCGACCTGTATGGAACCGTCTGTTTTGCTGGAACCAAACCCCGGAGCCGACCGTTTACTGAAAGCGAACTCGCCTTCACCGAACTCCTCGTCGAATGGATGAGCTACGAACTCGAGAGCCAACACCGCGAACACGAACTCGAGCGCCAGAACGAACGCCTCGAGCTGTTTGCAAGCGTCGTCTCCCACGACGTCAGAAACCCCTTGAGCGTCGCCATGGGCCATCTCGAGATGGCTAAAGAAACCGGCGATCCAGCCCACTTCGAAGATATCGAGTACGCCCATAACCGGATCAAACAGCTGATTGACGACCTGCTGATGCTCGCCCGCGAGGGTCAGGATATCGGCGAAACCGAAGTCGTCGCGCTCGCCACGGTGATCGAAAGCGCCTGGAGCACCGTCGAAACCGAAGCGGCCACCCTCGAATCAGCGGTCGAAGCAACATCGTGTCTCGAGGCCGACGTCGACCGGCTCCGACAACTGCTCGAAAACCTGTTTCGAAACGCGATCGAACACGGCGGGACCGACGTCACGATCACTGTCGAACTCTGTCACGACGAGAGGAAAACCAGATTCGCCATCGAAGATGACGGCCCCGGTATCCCACCCGACAAACGCGAGCAGGTCCGCAAATCAGGCTACTCGACAGCTGACGAGGGGACCGGCATTGGCCTCGCAATCGTCGAACGGATCGTCCACGCCCACGGCTGGGAGCTGGCGATCACCGACGGGGAAACCGGCGGCGCTCGCTTCGAGATTACTGGCATTCGTCCCGTATGAGTGACGTCACCGACAGTCGCGTGAGGGGACATACCGATACGGTCGTCCGTTTTGATCGGCCCGAATCCGCCCCTTGAGGTACTCGCGTGCGGCCGCCCGTGAGAGCACACCTCGCTCGATGACGTCACCGAGGGTGGTCTTTGTCGCTCGAAACCAAGTTCTGACGACACAGTCATCCTCGCCGGGGTTGACTTCGACGAGTGCACCATAACCCTGCTCGCGCCCGTCAGCCCACCCAACGGAAAAAACGCGGTAGGCCGTCACCTCGAACTCGGGTGAGACGAGATACAGCGCCTCATACACACCGGGATCGAGAAACGCTGAGAGCAGTCGATCAAGGGCAACCGACTCAGCAAGCATGGAGGAATCAATCGCCCCCTCCGCAAGCGGGGTGGCTGCCGTGATCGCTTCGACGAGTGCCAATCCGTCACCGCCCCAGTGACTGTAGCGCAGATCGTACACTGCACCGGGCCGTCCGTAGGCGACGAGCGCTCGATGTCCCATCACGGCCACCTCCAACTGCGAAATCGGTCCGGCCAGATAGCCACGTGCGGGAACGACCACCGACGAAAGAGCGGCGTCAAACGCATTAGCCCCTTCTGGCTGCCCGTTCGTATTTGAATCCTCACCACAACCGATTTTACCAGCGAGACCTGAACGTGGACTATGACCCAGTCGGGGCTCTCCCGACGCGCGTTCATCCGTGCTGCCATCGCCGTCGGCGGCGTCAGCGCCCTCGCTGCCTGCATGAATCAGGAAGAGACGGTCCCCCAAGCATCAACCGAACCCGCCGACCTCCCCACCCGACAACACGCCTGGAACGAGTTCTGTTCGACCGACGACCAGGGGAACGTCCGCCCACCCAAACACCACCTCCTGCTTGGACTCACACTGCAGAACGACGGCGAACCCACAACCGACGACCGTGAACGCCTCGAGGCCTCCTTCGAAACGATAGAACAGGCATACGAACGCGGCAACGACGGACTAGCCTTCACTATCGGCTACAGCCCACGCTACTTCGAGCGGTTTGGGACCGATCCCACCGACGTCGACCTCCCCGAACTCGACGCACTCACGCCGTTCGAAGATCCCGCGTTCGACGACTCTGACGCCCTCTTGCACCTCGCAAGCGACTACGGCAGCGTCCTGTTAGGCACTGAAGAAGCGCTGGCCGGAACCACCGACCGACTGAACGGCCTCGAGGTGACAGCAACGCTCGAGGATGTCTTTGCGATCACCGACCGCCGAACCGGCTTCGTCGGCGACGGCCTTCCCGCCGAGAAAGCCGACGACGGAATTTCGGGGCTCCCAACCACCGAATCGATTCCAGAAGACGCTCCCTTCTTTATGGGATTTATGTCCGGCCTCCGAGAGAGCCAAGCCAGCGAAGACCGCGTCACCATCGACAACGGCCCCTTCGCCGGCGGCACAACCACCCATCTCTCACAGATTCGTATCGACCTCCGCCAGTGGTATGACCAAGACAGCCGCGAGCAACGGATCGCAAAAATGTACTCCCCAGGCCATCTCGCCGATGACCTCGTCGAGGGAGCGGGCCATAATTTGGGCACTGACACCGGCGTCGACGCCACGGAAGCGACCGTCGAAGCCGACGCCCGAAGCGGCGTCGTCGGCCACGCCCAAAAAGCCGCCCGAGCCCGCGAAGACGGCGAACCACTCATCCTCCGACGAGACATGAACACAACTGACGGCGACGAAATCGGCCTCCACTTTCTCACCCACCAACGAACGATCGAGGCGTTCATCAGAACTCGCGAGGCGATGACCGCCACCGACCTCGAGTCATCGACGGGACTCAGCCGGGCAAACAACGGCATCCTCCAGTATCTCCGGGTTCGACGGCGGGGGAACTACCTCGTCCCACCGCGAGACCACCGGTCGTTGCCAACACCTGATCCAGTCTGAAAGACACCCGTCATCTCCCAGCCAGCCCTCTTTGACGCAGGCCAGTGTGAGAGGTCTATGGCGAAACTCGCAATCACCGGCGCCTCCGGCACCGTCGGCCGGGCCGCACTCGAGACGCTCGACTCACACGGCCACGACCTCACCCTCTTTTCTCGAAGCCAACACGATGACCTCGAGACGACGACACTCGATGTCGCCAACCGAGATCGGTTTATCGACGTTCTCGGCGAGCAAGACATCCTCCTCCATCTCGCCGCAAATCCCGACCCCGAAGCCGAGTGGGACGCCGTCCGTCCACCGAACATCGACGGCGTATACAACGCCTTCGAAGCCGCTCTCAGGAACGATTTCGAGCGGGTCGTCTTTGCGAGTTCAAATCACGCAGTGAACATGGCAAACACCGTCTCACCGACTCGACCCGAAACGACGGTCGGAAAGCCGGCCGTCGTCCGACCTGCTGAACCACCAGCTCCCGATACCTACTATGGCATCACCAAAGTCTTCGGTGAGGCAATGGGCCACTACTACGCCACCCGTCACGACCTCGAGGTAATCAACTGCCGAATCGGCTGGCTGCTCACCGCCGAAGAGCTTCGAAACGAACTCGAAACGCGCGAACCAGCCGGCGAGCGCTACGCCCGCGCGATGTGGCTAAGCCACAACGACTGTGGACACCTCTTCGAGCGATGTGCCAGTGCACCACTCGAGGACCCACTACTCACCGCCCACGGCATCTCAAACAACAGCGAGCGGTTTCTCTCCCTAACTGAGACAATGCAGGCCCTCGAGTATCGACCACAGGACGATTCAGCGTCCGTTTTCGCTTCCGGGTCGTGAGTCAACACACTCGACACCGGTAACTTCGAATCGCGCACCGCCGTCGGTCCCCTCAGTCAGAGAAATATCCCAACCGTGGGCTGTCATAACCTGCTTCGTGATACTGAGTCCGAACCCAGTTCCCTGTGACGACGTCGAGTAGCCCGCCTCGAAACACTCCTCACGTGAGTCCGCCGGAATCCCCGGACCGTCATCCTCGAGATAGAAGCCATCCTCGATGTCGCCGACAGTGACGGTGACCTCCGGACCGGCGTGCTCGATCGCGTTTCGAAACAGGTTTTCGAACACCTGTTTCAGTCGGCTTTTGTCGGCGCGAATCGCTTGATCGGTGTTGACAGTAAGCGTCGCATCATCGGTTTCGACGGTGTGCCAACAGCGCTGACAAAGGGAATCAAGTGAAACGACCTCTCGCTCGTCAACCTGCTCGCCCTGGCGAGCGAGCGTCAACAGATCGTCGATCAGCGTTGCCATTCGATCGTGTGCCCACGCAATCTCTGAAAGATGCGGGCTGTCACACGTCTGTTTAAGCAGCTCAGCCCGACCCATTGCGATATTCAGCGGGTTTCGGAGGTCGTGTGAGACGATGCTCGCAAACGCATCCAGTCGCTCGTTCTGTCGGCGGAGTTGCGCTTCCTTTTCCTTTCGATCAGTGATATCACGGATCGCAACAAGCACACCGTCGATCGGTTCCGTTCCAACGTAGTTTTGTGCGCGGTCTTCGAACCACCGCCAGTTTCCGTCGGCATCACTTGCCCGGTACTCGATTTTCCGAACCGTATCCGGCTTTTCGAGCAACTGTTGAAAATTCTCGAGCGTTCGTTCGCGGTCTGCCGGATGGATATACTCGATTGGATTCTCGTCTTCAACCGTGCGGAGTCGGCCGTCTGCAGCCGAGGAAATCGAACTCTGATACTGAACCGTCCCGTCTGCATCAAGGACGACGATCGAATCCGGCGTATGTTCAATAAATGCCTCGTATCGCTCGAGTTCCCGTTCTCGTTGCTTGCGCTCGGTAATGTCCTGTATTGTGCCACGAACCCGAATGCAGGTTCCACTTTTGACCAGTGGATCGGCCTGCGTCCGAATCCACTTATCGGTCCCATCGGCCGCCGTAATTCGGACTTCCAAATCGTACGGCTCACCGTGTTCGATGGCCCGCTGAACGGCGGTCCGAACGGTCTCCCGATCGTCCGGATGGTAAAACTCCTGTATATCCAACTCCGGATCACGGTTGGGCGAGATTTCTCGACCGTAAATCTTCCACACTTGGTCGCTATAGTGGCCCGTCTCCGTCTGTGGATTCCACTCCCACCCACCGACTGCAGCAATCTCCTGCGTTTTAACGAACAGATCGTTCTGCCGTTTGAGCGTTGCCTGCTGGGTCGCCATCCGACGCTCGCGTTCGACCTGCTCGAGAGCACGCTCGGCGGAGTCCCCAATCATCCGTACCATCTCGGAGTGGCTGAGTTCTCCAGTCGTCAAGGCCACGATCAGCACGCCGTAGGTGCCGAGTGGCAGAATGTGTTCGGTTCGAATCGCCGACTCCGCGCCAAGGACGGCCGATTCCTCTTGGCTCGCCCGATGCAGCTTCGCCTCACCGGTTTCGTACGCCGTCCACGCCATCCCGTCATCGGGCCCAATGACCGGCGGCTCGCCGACGAGTTCACGCAGTTCAGGCGTCACCGCAACCGGAGCAAGCCCATCCGCTTCGGAGCGATAGAGATGAACACTCGCGAGTGGCAATCCGATCACCTCCCGAACCGTCTTCCCTACCAGTTCGGCGACTTCATCCTCGGTCTCCGCTGCCAGCAACGTACCAGTAGCCTCATGCAATGCTTCGAATTGCTGGCGCTCTTTCTTGCGCTGTTTACCGTCTCGGAACTGGGAGACAGCTATCTCAACCCGAGTCGCCAACAGAGAATACCGATCGCCGTCACCATCGAAACCGTCTGCAGGGACCCCAGACGCTCCACCGGCCGCAGGAAACAAAATAACCGGTACCGCCGGCCAGCACTCTGAAACCGTCTCGAAAAAGTCGCTCCCTCCCAATTTCGGACCGCAGATGACACACGCAAATTCCGCCGTCGACAGTTTCTCCAGGCCAGCACGCACCGTCGCGGCAGTCTCAATCTGAAACATCTCATCAGTTTGCTGAAGTACTGCCGAGGTTCGCTCTATAACCGCTGGCTCAGTCTCGAGGTGTAACAAGCGAGTCACCGAACCCATAGCGGGCATACGGATAGGTTGCTTACTAAGTTGTTGGCCACAGACAACAGAGCGTGTGAGATCTCCTCACATCAAAAAGCTATTTCGAACGCTCAGCGAGAATCGCTGGCGGACTGCCCGCCAATTCATCGCGATTGTGTGGAGCCGAAAACTCGAGGTCGGGGCCGCGAGCGATAATCCCCGACGGCGTCACATCGGGATGAGTCGTGTAATAGTGTTCTTTGATATGGCTCATGTTGACCGTCTCGGCGACACCAGGCGTCTGGTAAAGGTCCCGCAGGTAGCCCCAGAGGTGTTCGTACTTACGGATGAACTGAACGTTACACATGAAGTGAGTATGATAGACGTTGTCGAATCTCACGAGCGTCGTAAACATCGCGATATCGGTCTCCGTGAGCTGGTCTCCAGCCAGATACCGCTGCTCTGCCAGCACTGACTCCCAGTGGTCTAAGGCCCCAAAGAGGTCGTCGATTGCCTCGTCGTAGGGACCCTGATTTTTCGCAAAGCCAGCCCGGTAGACGCCGTTGTTGATGGGCTCATAAATTTCATCGAGGATCCGATCGACCTCCTCTATCATACCGTCCGGACACAGCGTCACATCCCGACTACCAACCGACCGGAATTCCGTATCGAGCATCCGCATAATCTCGCGGGACTCGTTGTTGACGATCGTCTCCTCCTGCCGATCCCAGAGTACCGGTACCGTCACTCGACAGGTCGCCTCCGGATCGGCCTCGACGTACAGTTCCCGAAGGTAGTCAGCCCCGTACAGATGGTCTCTCGTACACCCCCCTTTCTCCGGCGTAAACTGCCAGCCATCCTCCCCGCGATACGGGTCGACAACCGACACCGAAATCGCCTCCTCGAGGCCCAGCAACGACCGCATCAACAGCGTCCGGTGGGCCCACGGACAGGCCAACGAAACGTAGAGGTGATACCGACCGGCTTCCGGTTGGAACCGGGCATCCGGTTCATCTCGAACCTGATCGCGGAACGGCGTCGTCTGTCGCTCGAACGCCCCCTCCTCGTTTGTCGATTGAAACGCATCGGTCCGCCACTCACCGTCGACGAGCATGTTCATAGGCGGTATAGTTACCGAGGGTACATATTCTCGCGCTAACACCGATGTCACCGGCTGAGTCACAGGTACGCTACCGCAAACGTCCGACTGCCGCCTCGAGTTCGTCAAACAACGCCTGCACACGACGCCTGACCGCCGCCCGAACCTGCCGCACCTGCTCGATCTCTTTTGCGTGTGGGTCCTCGAGATCCCAATCGCGAACGTCGACACCCGAATTGGCATCCAACTCGAGGCTCGAACAGCCCATCGTCGCAACGTAATCACAGGTCGCTAGTTCTTCATCACTAATCGACTGTGGCTCTCGGTCAGCCAGGTCGATCTCTTCCTCAGCCATTGCTTCGACGACGACCGGATGGACCTCGTCGGCGGGATGAGTGCCACCCGAGTGAATTTCGATCGTTTCCTCAAGATCCCGTGCCGCCCGCTCCTGTTTGGCGTAGGCGGTCGCCATCTGACTTCGACCGGCGTTTTGGACACAGACGAACGCGACCGTTTTTGAGTCGTCAGTCATGAGTAGAGGAAGACGCCATCGCCCGTTAACTGTTCGTATGAGCGCTCTCGAGGGGTGCTGTGACAACAGTTGACAGCCAGAGACACTCTCAGCGAACAATCGTCACCGGCACCGACGCCCGCCGAGCGGTCCGTTCGGCAACACTCCCCAACAAAATGCGTCTCGCGCCCGTCCGCCCACGACTGCCGACGAAAATATGATCGACGTCGTGTTCCTCCGCATACGTAACGATTCCGCGGGATGGGCCCCCAATTATCGTGTCGGTTTCGATCTCTCGGTCGTACTCCGCGGCGACCTCCTTTGCAGCGGCGAGAATCGAATCTGCCTGCTCTTCCCGTTGCTCACGGAAGGCATCGTAGTTCGCAAACGCCCCACCTTCCATCGCCGTCATCGAAAAATCACTGGGATCAAGTACGTGAAGGGCTGTAAGTGTCGCTTCCCGATGGGTCTCGAGTGCATACTTCAGTCCCGCTGTTGCCTGTTCTGAGCCATCAACTGCAACGAGAACGTGCATACGCCGTCTACACTGAGGAGCTACCTAATACCACCGGCACCGCCCAACGATGGTCTGTGAAAATTGTAATACCCCAGTGATTCTCTCCCGGTGAAGAGTGTCACTGGAGCTATACAATTCAGCGTGGAACCGACGGCTATGCCCCCATCGCAGGCAGGCCCCACCCGTCGAACCCTCCTCCTCGGCGGTGGCTGTCTCCTTCCCGCACTCGCTGGCTGTCTCGCCAGCACCATTGACGGTCCCGAACAGCCAGCGGATGACGCAACCGAGCCATCGACAGACACTGAACCGCTCGCCGAAGACGCCTACCCACTCACGGAGTACGACGGCGTACAGATTCCGCTCGTCACTGCCAGCGAGGCCTACGACTGGCTCGTTGCGGACGCGGCAACAGCCGGCGACACCCGCGAACAGAAAGCGTACGAAAAAGTCCGAATCAAGGATGCCGTCTGGAGTCCGGAACCCGAAGCAGACGACAAAGCGTGTTCAGAGAGGGACCCACTCGAGGAGCTGCCGACCGATCGACCGATCGTCGTCTATGGCGCGCCGGAGGCAGATGGACCAGTGCGACGAGCGGCGGCGCTCATCGCCGACTACGAGTGGGTGTTCGTGCTTAAGGGTGGGATCAAAGCCTGGCAGATAGCGGCGTATCCACTCGCCGGAGAAGAGGTTAATAACGAAGGGTCGTAGGCTTATTTCGCGTTGCCTTTGCCGCCGTTGTTGCTCGGGCGGACTTTCTCAGCACCCTTTCCGCGGGTGTGCAGTCCACGGTTGGACTGGCCAGCGCTGGTGAGTCCACGGAACGCCCGGTTCGTGTGAGCGTCGTCGCAGATCCAGTTGAGTTCGTTGTCGTTCTCGATTGCAGGATGGTTCGGATCGACAAGGATCACTTCGAACCATTTCTGGGAACCGTCTTCACCGACCCAGTAGCTGTTGAGTACCCGTAGGTTAGGGAACTTTCGAGAGGTTCGCTCCTCGGCGATGCGCTGGATGTTCTTCCGGCGACCGAGCCGGTTTACACCCTGGCGTTTCGAACGACGGCCAGCTTTGTGTCGCTGCTTGCGAGCCGTTCCTTTGCGCACGGAGGTCCGTGCCATGACGATTCCCTGTTTGGCCTTATACCCCAGCTCGCGGGCTTTGTCCAGTCGCGTTGGTCGCTCGATGCGCTCGATTGCGCCCTGCTTTCGCCATTCCTGTTTGCGTTGCCACTGCAACTCCCCAAGCTTACCGTCGCCGGGGGATTTCCATGCCTCCTTGATATGGGAGTAGAAGCTTCGTGCCATAGTGTACCTACGGGCGTTCTTGGTTCAATCGCCTCGGGGCGGTCCCTCACTCGAGTACCGTACTCGCGGATCACATCCCGACCTGCGGTCTAGCCGTGCAGGTGCCCACTGGTGCCCGTCGTCCAGTCAGTCACTCACAGCTACCGGAGTGGTGAGTATAAGGGCTTCGAACCGCCGGTTTAGCCACAGCCGAATTCGTGACACTTCAGGCTGCAGACCGTCTCGGCGAAAACGCGCCCTCGTGCTAGAGGCGACTGGACAGTGGCGAAATCGTGGTTGTAGCAATGAGAGTCTAATTAATTAGTGTTTGTTATCCTGAATACCATCCTAATTAGAGGATATATTCAATCCCCTCCAACCACTACCCTTATTTGGCGAACTGCGACACAGTGTCGCCACCCCCACTTTTACGAACGCTACACCGTGAGCCGGCCGTCTATCTCACTAGTGGCTCAATAAAGGAGGACGCTCGAGAGGCACAGTTTGACGCACAGTCGTTGTTGAAGGCCCAGTCATCGAGCCATCCGTTCACAATCTGTACCAGCATTGCACTCGGCCAGATGACGAGTTCACTAGCTTTCGCTCATTTCATTAGATTATAATGGTTCTGCACGGTTCCTAACTCATGCCGCACCCCTTGAAAGAGGGTGACCTGTCTGGTAGTGGTACATCCTTGGCCATTTGTACTGACAAGTAAGTATGCGTCATAACATATGTGCCTCTCCACGTCGAACGTCAATGTACGAGCGGATCAAGCTACGACAAGACGATTCAGTTCCGTGCGGGGGCGGAAAAAGAGGCTGCGGAGCTCCTCGATGAGATTCACATCGGTGGCATCAACGTGAGCGAACTCGCCCGCGTCGGCCTGGTCGAAATGCTCCGACAGTCATTAGATGAACAAGACAAGATTGCGGTGTACGAACGATACAGTCGTGGTGAGGTTGGTGAGGACGTGGCCCGTGTCCTTTTCGGTGAGAAACTCGATAGGATGGAAGAGGAGAAAGAGTCGTTTGAGGCGGCTATGGAACGAGACACGTCTGAATTCTTGACGGGCAGCGATGGCGAATGAGGCTCGCTATCCGATACTGACAGATACGAGTTCCTTGATCGCGGTTGCGAACACCACTCAGTGGAAACGACTGAAAGACGCGATCCACCTTACAACGACAAACGTCTGCAAGCACGAACTTCAAAACCACGTCAACTCGAACAAATACC
>LFCJ01000128.1_pt1 | contig 41369 bp, 31 predicted proteins | sample 643141 | NCBI WGS metagenome assembly LFCJ01 (sample SAMN03766243, study PRJNA286221) | soda lake metagenome | biome: soda lake; feature: Kulunda steppe; material: water; isolation source: sample B1-Br-g2 brine of Lake Bitter-1 | place: Russia: Kulunda steppe | collected 2010-07
ATATCATGCTCGCCCATCCCGTCCGGATTCCGCTCGATGTGGTGGACGTGCAGCGTCGCTAACCCGCCTTTCTCCGGGCCGCGTCGCCCGCACACCTGGCAGCGATGGGAGTACTCGTCAAGCACCGTTTCCCGTTTCTCCGGGTCAACTGTCTCGTGGCACTCCTCAGGTGTCAACCGCTCCGTTCGTTCACCGTTCGATTCGTTCATACTTGTTGCGTCGTCGTGATTGTGTGACTCTGGTTCTGTCATTCGCTGATTTCCAGTGGTCGGTTCTGCAGCTGTTCACACCGCTTGAACGGGAGTTGTGGAGTATCGCTTCAATCCGCAGCTCGTCGTACCCGTGTCGCCGCCGCGTACCGCTTACAGTGTATCCGGCGGCACCACCCAGTCACGAACCCACCTGCTGCGAACCCCGCGTCGGACTCGATCCACCTGCATCTCAGATCGCCCTCGTCGGCGTCAGCGACTTCACTTTGAACTCGGATTTCGAACAGTACCGCTCCGCAACGCGACCGAGCGCCCGTGTTCGCAGCACATCTGCTACGTTATGAAATACCAGTTCTGTGAATCGCCCGTCCTCGAACGCCGTCACAGCCTCCGCACTGTCGTCAAACGGGTCGAGATCACCGTGCGAGCCGCCGCACAACACGTCGTACGCCGTCACGAGCCCACCCTGCTCGGTCCCATCAACAGTCGTGTTAAACCGGTCCGTAACGAGCGGTATCACGTCTGCGTACGGGACGTCCACGAACGGCCACGCCAAATCACGCTGCGCGTACCGCGTTCGAAGGAACGGGACATCGAACCCGCCATTCCACCTCTCTCCATTGTACGCGACGAGCAACATGTGATCATGGATCCGCTCCGCAACGAACTCAGACACTGCGCTCAACAACTCGCGTTCAGACGCGTGTGTAGACACGTTCACAAGCGTCTCCGACACCGCAGACTCAACAGCCGACTCAAGACCCGACACGTCCCGCTCGCCACTCAGCAGGAACACTCGCACACCCATCGGCACCGCAAACCCGACCGTCGTCACCTCGTCATCAACGTCGAACCCGGTCGTCTCAATATCGAACGCCACCTGCTCCAACACCACTACACACCCCCCCCACAGCCACCGTCACCACGTTCCGGCACACGATCCTCGTCAGCCGGCCTGACGCGCAGCTCACCGAACCCAAACCTGGAGTGCGTCCCGACACGCAACACCCCGTTGAACGCCGTCCGCACCGGATTCGACCCAGTGTACGTCACAGTCTGCCCGTGGTCGAACGTCTCCACCACGAACACGTCACCGCCATCAACGAGCCGCGTCTCCCGCCGCCGCAACTCATCGTCGTCGACACCCCACCACCACGGCACCGCTTGCGCATCCGCCCCCGGGTACTCCGACGCTATGACGAACGGCGTCACCAACTCGATCCGGCACACCGCCCCCTCACGTTGTGCCGCTTCGAGCCGCGAGTAATCCAGCTCCTCCAACTCAACGACCTGCGTGTCCGCCACCGACAACTCACCGAACCCGTAATTCCGCGCACCACCAACCCGAATCCCGTCAAGCACGTCCTCACCCAACGGGATCGTGTCGCCGACGCCGTCCGCGTGGACGTAGCAGTGCACGTACCACGACACCGACCGGCGGGTATTCCGCTGCTCGGCCGGCCGGCCGAACCACGACGTGTCAGCGAACGCCACGCGACCCGCGTGCGACTGCACGTCGTGCGTGTTATGCGCATCACGCGGCCGCGACTCCAACAACCACCGGTGCGCCGGATCACGGAACACGAACAAATCCTCATACGCCTCCACAGCAGGCAACGACTGCCCGAGCTTCCCCGCATACCCGTCGTTCGAGTGATCCGCCGGGTACTCACCGTACTCACCGGGCAGGAACACACCGTGACTCACCCGCAACCGCTGCCGCGTCGAATCATCCACGCGCCGCGCGACAGCGTTGAACAACGCGTTCCCCGTCACGAAATACGGGTGCCCGAGGTACTGCGTTTCCACCTCGAACAACACTTGCTGAATCCGCGTCACGCACCCACCCCCTCGCTTCCACTGACCAACTTGACACGTTCACCAACACCACGTACCCGCGACCACACACACCCCGTTTCCAGTGTTCTCCACAGGGCAATCGTACCGGGATCCACACACCCTGTTTCCTGTGTTCCACTCACACCGCGAACCCGCTGCCACACACACCCTGTTTCCAGTGTTGTGTGCGTGTTCCGCTGGTAGGGTCGGCACGCCACCACGCGTCCCGACCCGCACCAGCCGGTTCCGAGCAGCACGCCGAGCGCGAGCCGTCCCACCACGAACGACCCGGCATCCGGCGCGCAGCCCGCCGCACCTCGCCGCCGCGGCTGCGAGCCCACCACGACCCGCAGCCACTCGTCGCACCCACCACACCGCCACTCAGGGGTCCGCAGGGGTGCGTGCTGCGCCACCACGCGCAGCACACCCCTCACGCAGCGACCCACCACGACTGCCGCGTCGCCCCGCCCACCCGGCATCACCTCCCCACCCCGTCACGCAACGCAGCAGCCGCACCGCCCGCCACAACATCCTCCACGTACTGCAGCGCCGTCGAAAACGACCGGACCCGACGCAACTGCGCATCCACCACGCGCAGCCACTCCCGCTCCAAATCGAGGGGTTGCGCCGTCAACCGCGACCACGTATCCGCAAACGACCGGGCCGGCCCCGCCCCCAGCGACGCCACCGCCCCGTCACCCGGCGGGTCACCCGTCACGCGAATCGCAAGTTCCGACGTCCACAACACCGTCCGGCACGGCACCACCACGTCAGCGGCGAGCGCCGCCGCCACCCGATCACCATCTGTCTGCGGGCGGTGCTCCGGTCGCTCCGCAACAATAAACAAGTCGTTGAACGCGTGCCCCGCCCGGTAATTATCGAGCAACGCCGCCACCAGCAACACGTGGTATTTTAATGAGGTGTACGGGACGTACACGGACTCGTTGAACCGCGCCGCCACGTCACTCACCAGCCACGTCGCGTGTATCCGCTCTGGGTCCGAACACCCCGGCACCACCAACCCACGCACATCCTCCAACGAAGCCGGGACCTCGCCACGATCCGCGACCGTTGACCCAGTCACGAGCGATAACCGCGCCGGCGACGCGTGATTCTTCACCGTTTGCTCCGGCTCCCCGTCCGGGCGACTCAACACCGCCGCATCCCCATCCGCACCGAACGACACCGACTCATTCACCCGCACCCCGCACACCTCCCGATCAGCCGCAGCATGCTGCCGGCCCCTGAGTTTGTGTACATCGTGCCGGAACGCCGCCACCAACGCATCCGACTCACCATCACCAGCAGGCTCCTGAGCGGACTCTGCCCGCGTCACGACCCGTCACCCTCCGACCCCAACTCACACTCATCGTCACCCGACGCGTCCTCACCACAACCCGCACACACACTCGCCGGCGGGTCCTGCACCGGATCCGTCGCCGTCGACGGCGACCGCGGCTCATTCAACTCCCCGTCCAACTCCACACCGCCCTCCCCTTGCGCCTCCCACTCAACCGGATCCTGCACCGGATCCATCGTCCTAGATGGTGGCCGCAGCTCATCCAAATCCACTGTGTCATCCTCACCGTCACCCTGCTCATCACCCGACCCCGTCACGCCGCATCACCACCCGACACCAGCACGTCACCATCACGCGCCGCCACACGCGCCTCCAAAGCCGCCACGAACTCCTCGCGCACCGACTCCCGCCACACATCATCCTTCCACTCCATCCCCGACGTCGCATCCTGCGCGCGATTAAACACCCGCCTGATCTCCACGTCCGAGTACAGCGGGTTGATAACGCGCGCATCAACCATGCCCGCCCCGAAATTCCGCGCCCCACCAAGTTGTAGTTCGAACTCATCACTGTGCGCATCCAAGTAATCCACCGCCTCAACAAGCAACCCAACGTACTCCGGCTTCAACTCTCGTAGTGAAAGTTTCCACGTACCGACGAGGTTCCCGACGACATCCCGGGACGCCATCCGCAGTGGTTGCCCGTCATCCTCCGCATTCCGCGACCGTACTTGGGTGTTCAACTGCCGGTAATGCGCTTCCGCTTCGCCCTGCAGGACATCGACTTGCCGGCGGATCGGCGAGAACCCGATCGGCGTCCGGACCAGGCGACCCGCGCGATCATTGAACCCGCCGAACAAATCATACAACACACAGCCAGCATCGCCATCCACACACGACCCTTTCTCATGGTACCCCGCATCGAGATCGCGCTCATACACATCCTCCAACATGTACTCCGCATCCGCCGCTCCCGGATGACAGACTGTGCCGCCAGCCGCTTGGACGACGCGCTCACACCCGTGCCGCAACCACCCCGACAACGGGAACGGCGACACCATCCCGCCAATCTGATTCTGCGGATCATCCGCCTCATACCGATCCGCCGACGCATGATGCCGATCCGTCACAATCCCATCACCCGGCGCAAGCAACGGGATTTCCAGGCCCACGAACACATCCGGGAGCGTGAGATCCTCCACATCATCCGGCAACGAGAACTCGTAATCCAGGTGTTCAGTGTCGAACGCCGGCACCATCACCACTCACCCCCATCTGCCCGTGAGTGCTCGCGGACAGCCGCCAGCAACGGCGTCGAGCCATCACGGCACTCCGCAGTCTCACTGCTTCGGTATTGAGTACCGCGCGACGAATCACCCACCGTGCGAGCCGCGCTCGACGACGCCACACTCACCACCACCGGCGTAGGTTCAATCAACACCAACCACGACGACTGCATCGACACATCCGTACACAGCCCAACTCGGCCCGTGACAACCAGTTCATGAACACCACGCATAAACACCGACGGATGCTCATGCACATCCGCCCCGCACATCACGTACCCAACCTCAAAAAACGGGTTGCCAGCCGCCCGGAAGGCATACGCCGTCACCCCATCGCCTTCCCGCAGCTCACACCCGCACACCTGACACATCGCGGCCCCTACCCCGAGCGCATGAAATTCCACTTGGTTTATCGCTTCAATTAACTGATCGACGTTCTCTTGACCGCTGAAGTCCTTCTTTGTCATGGGTTCTTACTTTCTGTGTGGGAACCCGGTCCGCGTGCGCCAACACGCGGGCATTCTAATCGATCGCCCCGTAGGACCGAGTGTTCAATCTCTTCTAGCGCTCCTATTTACTTATACTTAACGGATAGTAAAGTTGGTCTGTATTTACGAATATGTATGGTTGGAGATAAGAGGTACCAGGAAAGACATGACGTAAACATGCCCCTGAGAATAGACGAGAATACTGAGAAAGTGATTGATGAATTTGTATCTAAAGGCAATCTCACAACGGGTGCACTTGTGTATTTTACTGGTCTATCTCGACCGACTGTAACAAAGAGACTAGATCGACTTCATGCTGCGGAGTTTATTGAATATGTTCATGAGCCAACAGCACTCTGGCAACTCACTGAAGACCCTAGATCCCATTGAGCCTTCTCTCAAATTCACTCTCTTTCCGTGAAAGAGAGTAATCTCGAGCCTGAACACCACTACGGATCTATTTGATGCTGGAATAGCTCCCCTTGTATATGGGAACACTGTCAATGACCGAGCCCGAAGTGCTAGCAACAACAAAAGAGCAGTTGTTTACTGGACATGAGACTGGCTCGGGATACACAATTGTCGACACTCAATTCTCGACCGACCAGTGGTTGAATGATATTCCAATCCCACAGGAAGTAATCGAAACCCTAGCGCCATTCAATCACGTACGTGTGGGTTCGGGGTATCCTGATCTTGTTGGCGCTGGTTCAATTGAAGCTGACTCCTTTCGTGGCCACCACGGAGATATAGATTCTCCACCTCTAACCGTCGTTGAAGCGAAGGGATATGGATCGACTGGGCAGGTTGACACAGAGACGGGGATTGTTCAAGCTCATGACCGGCTACAGGAGGCGAATCTCGGGTTTTTAGCTGCTCCTCGCAGCTCTATCTCGCCAGAAACCCGAGCTCTTGGTCGAGAATTAAATATCGGTGTTCTCGGAGTAACAGAAGATCAATCGGTAGACGTACTTGAGAAACCGCGAGTAGTTGGCACACAGGTCGGTCGAGAAGCATCGACGATACGTTTCCAAGCCGGTCCACAGCGCGTTGCTGACCAGTCGTTCCATCTCAACCGTCCAAAAAACTATCTTGGGTACCCATTCTGTGTCTACCATCCGGAACCGACTGCGGATGTTCTCGAAGAATACGTGGTGAGAGATTTCAAAAGTGCCAGAGACGGTGCTGCATTCCTCGGGCTGATAGAGAAACAACCAGACGGGTCTGACGTTCTATCTCCTTTGGGTGAGGAAGTGCTTCGATTCGGGTTACAAAAACACGAGCAATCGTTGAGATCTGTCTTAGAAGAGTTCAAATCATGGAAAGGGGAGCGGACGAGACTCACCCAGCTAGCACCTGACTGGGCGTTAATTGCCCGACGGGTAGTGTTCTCTTTTCCCGCAACACAGATGCTCGTAAAATATATTCAAGAGCTTCAGAACAACGATCAGCCACCGATTCTGCCTTCCGTAGTGGAGTATCTGTTTGACACCTCGCCTACATTCGCGGTCGAATTCTTCATTCGAGATACAGAAGAGGCACGGTCTGCAGTACTGACCGGCGATGGCGACTTGATTACAGCCTCACTGTTAGAATCCCAGGTATATCGTTCGGTGGTCGCGTATCAATTTAAACAGATGCTGTACCATTCTGGCATCCTTGCGGAGTCCGGATCTGATTCGAATAATCTTGAACCACAGGAGAGCAACTGGCGATTAGAACAACCCCTCTGAGGTCTGAGAGCCTCGAAGCTATCAATAACGGGCTCAGCGACTACTGGGGTGGTGTAGATGAGAGCACGTCATCTAGGTGCTCAGATAGCTCTTCAAGATTAGTTGTTCTGAAGTGTTCAGTGAGTGCGCGCATTTTCGGGTCTTTTGGGAGGACAACGCCATCTCCGTACTCGGAGAATGCTTGCTCTATTACGGTACGGTAGGTTTTGCTGGTGGCGTAGCCAACGATGGCATCGAATTGTGAGCCGTATTCTTCGAGATAGGAGACCAAACGGTTCACGACGAGTTGTTGGCGCTGTTTCTCAGCGTTTGTCAGCACGTACTCGTATGATTTGATCTGCGAGAGACTTTCGTACTGTTCGGGTACAGGGCCGTACATGCCGGAGACAGTCACTTTGTGGATCTGGTCGTTCCACTCAGCGGTTGCATCTGCGACGACGCGGTGTGTTCGGGAATTAGAATACGGCTTAGTTTGGCTACATGGGATAACGAGTAGTACGCGCTCATCACCGACCCGGTAGTCCTTCCGTCGAAGAATGTTGAAGTCTTCCGGTGTGTGTTCAAGTGAAATCTCTTGGTCATCGACTGGGATATCCAAATCAAGCCGTTCCTGCTCTGCATCGCTTTGGTCGGCAATTAGTCGATTGTAGCCGCGCTCACGGAGCTGCTGTGCCAATTCACGGTCTCGGACTGTTGCTCGTTTTAATGCCCGCTTGATGTTCCCGACATCGTTGCGAGCCATTTTGGCGACGTATTCAAGCAACTCGCCGCCACCGTCGTTGATCAGCTCCCGCACGTGATTCATCTCGTCTTGGTAAACACAGAAGTTATGATAGCCCATTAGTGCGTAAAAACGGCTCTTCATATACTCTCCGTCTCGATCATACGACTCGCTGTCGTACATTGTGCCCTGCATCTGGTCGAAACCTATCCGCCGTAGGTGCTCACATGCGGGACATTGACAGCCCCAGTCATCGGGGATCTGATCCGCAGTGAATTTCGACCAGTCTGCTGCCCATCGTGCGTCGGCTGTCCGGTCGACATCAACACCAAAATCACCCAAATCGTGTGTCGAAGCGTTCGGATTCCGAACGAGTTCCTCATCTGAAACTCCGATCTCCCGGTTGATGAACTTCTTGAACTGTGCTGCTTGCATATAGCTTGACGAGTCAAATGAATCCGCGCCAAGAAGCGCTAGGAGCGCCGTGAACTTCCCACTAATCCCGAATAAATGAAGTCCGAGGTCATCTTCCCGGTCCGCAGGAATCGCATCTTTCGCACCTTGTACGATGTCAACTAGCATTTCGACGTTCGTTCGGAGTGGGACGAGCGACCCGACTGCAAATCCCTCAAATGACTTGTCAATATGCGTCGCACGGTCCAGGAACGTCCCGACGTACCAATTGATCGTTTCGTAGTCGTGACCGTGAATAGCGACATATACCGCGGGCGGATCTGATTGATCCTCCAAGAGTTCAAGACACCGAATGGCACTATCAATACTGTCTTCCATTCGCTGAGTCGTCTCCTCATCGTTCAGATCCGGTGGGATCGGATAATCTAGGGTAGCGATGATGTCTGCGCCATAATCGAGCTGTAATTCTAGAATACTCTCTGGATTCGTGTAGATCGCCCAGTCATTGTCATCGCCTCCCTCCGTTGGCGGGTCGCCGAACGTGTCGGAGTTTAGAAGCTTGAATCCACCTGAGTCTACAAATAATGGCTTAGTGAAACTCTCCGGCTGTGGGTGAGACGGCTTGACCGGCTCATGATCAGTAAAGTGGTCGTGGATAGGTTTTGAGCGCCAATTCTCAAGCGATTCGGGAGTGATATTGAAATCCAAGAAACTCATCGCTTGGAACATCGCGCCTTGAAACTCGGGTTCTCCGAAGAGATAATTCCGTAATCGACTCCAAATTCCGCCTGACTTCACGTTGGGTCCCCCGATAAAATTGACTACGGGGAAGAACGCTGGTGTCTGGACGTCGCCATGTGGTGTATGGATCGTACCGCGGCGTGCGTTGCCAGCATCGTCAGTCGTGTCGGTCTCAAACGATGCCATTCTCTACGCATCGTTAACGACGGGATGTGATAAGTTCGGTCGTTCTTCGGTGAGACGGACTCAGTTGGATCTGCTATAGTCTGTCCTGAACCGTGACGATATGGATGTTATGGCGACGACCATTGTTATAGATCAGGCGGTCATTCTCAAAGTCAATCGAGACCTCTCCACTATGATATCCTGAGCGCTCAAGCTCACTCAGCTCGTCGCGGTCGCCGTACGACCAACAAACGATTTTATCGACGCTCTCAAGCGGTTTATCCGCCTCAAAATGATCCGTGAGCCGACGGTGAATCGAACTCGCATACAGATTCGAATCCTGACGAACCAGTGCGTTGACCTCCGCATTTGGGTCGTAATCTTCAACTGTAATCTCCGGCACAGCCCCAAAGCGGTTCGAGCGCTCCAACCCGAGAACGACTTCGGCGTCGTTGGATGGCGTGAATCGGTTTCGGTCTTGAATCCGCTGCTCACGCTCTTCGATGGATGATTGTTGGGACTCTGCGCGGCGAGTGAGTTTCGCCTTACGACGGTGAGACAGGTAGTCTTTGAACCACGGGTCTGATGCAATCTTCGAAAGGTAGTGACTGAGTTCTTCTACGATCGCCTGATACACCGGGCTTGACTTGTTCCGTATCTTTTCACGGTTCGCGGACAACTCGAGGTTTTGGCAGTTTGCGATGAAGAAGAAATGGAGGAACTCGTTGTCGTGTGAGATGGTGTCGTTGACCCGCTCAACTTTGATGTGATCTTTTGCCAGCCAGACGCCGAACTGTGCCGAGTGCTTTCCGTAAGTAGGGAGCTCGTTACGAGCGTCTTTGCCTCCCACCATCCCAACCACCTCTACAGTTGTTTCAGTCCCATTTTCGGTCCCGACGGTTAGTTCCCGTGGCGGGTAGTGTTTACACATCCGAGATTCAGAGAACTGTCCCTCTCCCGGCTCAAGCTGCTCGGTTGGGAACTCGAGCTTGTTGTTCATTACCAGTCGGTCTCGTGTATCATCGATCTCGTCGCCGAGAGTGACCGTTATTTCCATCTCTCGAAAATCGTCTGTAAAGAAGTAACCCGTTGATCCGGCGAGTGTCTTCCATTTCAGGTAGTGCTCGATTTTGTTGTAGGTGAGCGATGCAGGCGAGAATCCGTGGCCGGATTTAAACCCGGTAATACGAATGTGCGTCCCGGAGTTCCCTTCTTTGACTGGCTCCTCGTTCAGCACATACTCGGGCATTGTCCGATTGTTTAGCTTTTCCCACGGCTGCTCCATCTGTGCACGTAAGTTGGTCCCGTTCTTCGTGGTATTGACGAGTACCTCCTCGCTTTTGTAGAAAATCTTCGTTCCGTGACCTTTGTACCCGATCGAGTCGTTTTGACGGCCCCGCTTCGTGGAGTTCCCGAGATCGAAGAACGACTCGAGATCAGCGTGATCCATCCCCTCCCCGTCGTCTTCGATAACGATTTCTGATCCGATCGGTCGGTCTCGAATGATGATTTCGACTTCCGTCGCACCGGCATCGTAACTATTCGACAGCGACTCGCGGATCACTTCAAGCGGATCCTCGAAGTCGCTGGCGATCTCTAAAAATTCGTTTACTTCGTTGACTTGTGGCGTTTTTGTCGTCGACATTCAGAAGTACCCTCCAAGTGATTCGTTTACAACGCGATGCGCGTGCTGTTGCATCGACTTTTCTCGACCCAATGACTGTTCGATATATGATCTCAACGCTTCCTCTCCCGGTGTTTGGATCGCGGATTGGATCCGTTTTATCTCTTCTTTCTGGATAATTAGGTTGTGCATCGCAACGGCACCGAGTTTGTCTTTCTGGTACTCCACGTCTCCTTCCATCCGGTTGACTAACACGTCATCACTACAGACCTGACAGTCGCATTCCGTAAAATCGACTTCGTCTACAGGTTCTGAATTGTATAATGACGTATCATATTTCCCGTTGATTGCGGAGTGAATGTACGATGACGAATCAAATGTATCTGCACCGACTGCGGCCAAGAGAGGAATCGCACTAGACGAGATCCCGAGTACGTGGAGGGGGAGCTCCTCGAACCCCCAGTCGCTAAGGACTTCACGGCAATCACTCACAGCAGTGATCAGTTTTCCCTTATTGTCTTTGAGTGGAACGAGACTCCCGAGGGCGACGCCATCGAACTCACGATGGACACGGTCCCGGCCGATGGCCTTCTCAATTTCCGTGAGAAACGTGTCGAGCATCGAGTAGTTGTACCCATGAAGTGTCAGATATCGAGTGTCGTCTTGGGTAGTTAGGTTGAGGAACTCGTCGACGTTTTCGGCCGTCAGTCGCGCTTTTTCGACCCGAGTGGAGTAGTCGTCATCCGGCTCAATTGGTCGGTCGAGATTTACGAGGACGTCTCCCCCCAGTTTTCGCTGTATTTCAACGATCGCCTCCTGATCGACGTCTACCTCAAAGTTACTCCCATCTAAGGTACCGTCGCCGAGGAATTTGAATCCACCTGAGTCAAGAAAAAGGGTACCATCAAAATCGAATACATCGCGTTCCCTGATCGGTGCTGCGATGTAGTCTTCGTACCGTTCTCTCGAGATGCCGTAGTCAGTGAGCGACGCAACCGAGGTCATCGCACCATCGAAATATCGACTGTAATCCCCACCGTTTATTACATCGTCTCCATTCATGAACTCCTTAATTGTTCGGTGAATGCCACCACCGTATAGACTGGAATCGGTGCCACCAGCATAGAAGTTCACTACCGGTAACAAATTGGGCGTCTCCAACTCGGTATCGTTTATACTGATCATCCCACTTCGAGCGTCTCCAGCCTCGTCAATAATCTCAAATATTCCATCATCGAGGCGCTGTGAGCTGGAAGAGGCCATCAGGCAATCACCGAGGGAACAGTATCCGACCGGACGAAACGCTTCAGCTGTTTTCCCTTCTCCCCGATACCTCCACCTTGGACTGTCGATATGTCGACATCGTATCGATCAGATAAGTCGTCAACCGCTTCTAGATACTCCTTCCCCAAGTTTAGGACCACCTCGTCGTATCTCTCTTCTTCGATACGTTTACGAATGGCATCGGTCACCTCCTCACGGAGTTCCTCAGCGCGAGAAGCGGTCATTCGCCGGTCATACGTAGTAATCGTGTCTTCAGCGCCGATAAGTCCGTATTCTGCAGAGAGAATACAAATGTCGATGTCGGAATTGAAGGCTTCCTCTCGTTTCGCCTTTTTGATTATTCTGAAGAAGTATCCGTCGTAGACGTCTAGTGCCCGTGTCGGCTCTGTCACCTGATTCTTTGTGGCCGAGCAGGACTGTACCAGCAGCGAAGGCATTGAGAGCTTATCCAACGCGGGGGACCTAAAATCTTCCCACGTAGCGGTCCGGCGACTAATTCAAGAAGCACGCTCACTCATACTGCCTCCACAAGAGAGTATTTCTATCTCCGCTGACCATATCAGTCAACCAGATGTCATTTTTGAGAAATGGAACCTGGGATAGGAAGTCCCTATGTCACAGCCGATGTAGATCGAGCTGTCTGTCTCTCTAGTTCATCTGATCTCCTCGAAAGCGTTGAGGAATACCTCTAGAAAAGATCCTTGGAAAACTGATACCCCTTCCCTGTCACGCTCTCTACTTGCTATGTCGTGTCTACCAGCGAGTTTCACAAACGCTGACTCAGATACCATTAGACGAGGATCAATAACTGCCCTACTGATAGATGCCCTAGTTGGCTTCAACTACTCTCACATACCCCGGCATCCGAACCGTGATTCAGTGACGAGATGGAATTCATGTCTGAATTAACGATCTGCCTCATCCTGTCTTGAGCGATCTTCGTCGGTGAAGTTCGACATCGTTCCAGTCGAGCGTGCATCACTAATACGCTGAGATGTCGAGTCGTATGCGGCTCTAGCGCCGTCTCCTGAATGAGCCATATCAAGAGATTTGTCTGTATCAATACCCATGCTATCAGCAGTTAGTGCAGCATCCTGGTTCGCACCGATGAAGAGGAACTCCCATTCACACTCCTGCTTTTTCATTTCAATCTGCTCCCAGATAACATCCTGTGGCGTTTCGGAGGCGTTCTCCTTACCGTCAGTCAGGATCACGATGATGATCGTCTCGGGTCGGCTCTCAGGGTCGATACCATCGATGAAGCTAGCAGTATCTTCTATGGCAGTCGCAATCGCGTCGTAGAGTGCGGTCCGACCGCTTGGCGTGTACGAATCTTTCGATAGGTCGGGAGCGGCTTCGATAGCCGTTCCGCGGTACGTTATATCGACTGTCGAGTGGAAGTCAACGAGAGAAACAGTTGCAGTTCCTTTCTCGTTACGCTGATCAGCGAGAAATGTATTGAACCCGCCGATGGTATCCTCTCGAATGGCCGACATTGACCCTGAGGAATCGAGGACAAACGTGACATGCGCATTCATGATGCACACAACTGAGATGACCTATTCCTAATAAATAGACATTCACCAGAGTTCGTCCTGCTTACCGGAAAGTCCTCTATGCAGATTTTATCCACCTGGCTCTCAGGGAGATGTCTTTCCGGATACACTTGTTTGTACTCTTACCTCACGATCAGACAGAGTAGATGTTATTTCGCTCTTGGATAGAGGATTGTTGGTGAGTTCTCAGTAGTAGCTGGAAGTCACAGCAGGCAAGGGTGACACGACTGAGTCACCCGACGAATGGTGTTCCCAATTAAGACGTTCGTCTCGAAGCGTCGGGCCGCGAATCTGCTGGCACAGATTCGCTGGCGTGACGGCGTCTATTGCCCACGCTGCCGTGGTGAATCTGTGATTCGGTACGGCAGTTATCGCGTTCGATCATCCCGAGACATTGTAACATAGAAGTTTCTCGAACCAGCGGTCTGGTCCGTTGAGTTTCAGCTCAAGGAAATTGAGATATCGTTGGAGATGATGTTTTGAGACACCTCTGAACTTCGCCAGCCACTGCCGAAGGAAGCTGTGGCGGTTCTCACAGGTGTTCGTGTGAGCATCGCCGATGACGTAGGTATCGGAGTGGGTGACGGCCAGATGGCCGTCTACCCCCTCCTTCTCCTCGATCGCGTCGTAGATTGTGTAATCATCGGTACAGAGGATGACGCTTCCATCACCGTATTCAGCGATGTCTTCGTCGGCGTCTTGGAGATCCTTACAGACGAGAAACAGAACTCGTCCGTCGGGATGACGGACGAGTGTCAACACCGGTGGTTTGTCTGATTCGAATCGTCTTCGTCCCTTTTTTTGAGTCCGCGCGAGCGCGGACTCTGATCCTCGTCTTCGATCCCTTTCTCACCAGCTGTCACGTAGATTTCGTCAGCTTCACAGACATCGTACAGCTCAAATTTATCGATCTCCCCGCTCACATTCTGGACTTTGTGAACAAAGTTGAGAACAGCTTCGTAGTCTCGGCCAAGGTCACGTGCGATCTGAGCGCTCGGCTCAGATCGCTCCTTGACGATGTAGAACATCTCTTCCAGTTCGAAGCGATGTTGGCCGAAGATCGTGTTTGTGAGGTCGTTGAAATACGTCTCACACTCCTTACACCAGTACTGCTGGGCGTCTTTTCCGGTTGTTCCGCGCTTGACAACGTCGTCACTCTCGCAATGGACACACGTCACCGTCTCGCCGAAGCGGGCGAGACGGAGACGCTCGAAGCACCGTTCACGTGGTGGAAGGAACACTTGCGCAGACTTCTCGTCCATCTTAGAAGGCACTTGGAGAGCGAGAAAAATTGATGTTACGGCTTATCGGGATGAGCGTACGTTCGCTGAGGCGCTCGGTTTCAGCCATAGACACTCTGAAGTCGAGCGCCTCATCCTCTAACTTAACGCGATGCGTAAGATGGGCATAGAAAATAAGTGTTAGTATAGATCATAGGATTGTTGTTTCAGTGTGGGTTGGATATGAGTATACTATTGCATATGGTATTTAATTAATACGAGATAGGTTTTAATAATGAATGATAAGAACCCGTACACTCCAGAGAAAACAATAAAAGAAGAGATAGTAGAGGATTTGAAGCAGGTGGGGGATTCATTCGGACCGAAGGTCACGATGGACGTGTACTTAGAACATGGAAATTATAAAACAAATAAGATATATAGGTACTTTGATTCCTTTTCAGACATAGTACGGGAAGCGGGAATGTTCCCTGAAAAAGATTTTAATCGGAAAGACATTGTTAGAGCGATATATACACTAAGTGAGGAGCTCGGTCGACCGCCAATGCCAAAAGAAATGGATGAAAGAGGCGTCTATACTGTATCCTCAATAGAAAAAGCATTTGGCAAGTACCGTACAGCCCTATCAGAGGCCGGATACAGTAAAGAAGAGATTGATAAGTATTGGAATGTAGATGGGGTGTCAGCAAGTTCAGAAAAGACCAGCCACGACGACGGTCAGCCGGACAACTTCTTCGATAGCTGGGACGACGCGCTCTCGGAAGTTTCACCGGCAGAAGGACCTTCAAAAATAGAAGAAAATCCGCGGTCTGATGATACAGAGACGGTCGTACAAAACGAGCTTAGTGAACGGTACGAACTCGTCCGGTACTTACAAGAACTCTGCACTGCTGTATTAAATGTTCGGCAGGACCGGGTCGACGAAGAGAATGTGAATGGCCCAATGGAACGGTGGGCTACCAAAGTGGCTGAGTTCTGGAAAGGAGAGGCTACTCAGTTAGAAGGGTACGAATCACAACACGCCAAGCGGAACCCGTTCTCGATGAAGGAGTATCGTCAGGAGTTCGGTGACGGGGAATGGTTAAGCGACTTCGAGTGTGTCGAGGTCCGTCAGCCGAGCCCGACGCTGGAAGCGGTCTACAAAGGTCTGTTGGACGACGCACCGAACGAAATCTATCTGCCGGTCGACGATCAGACTGGAGAGGCTTTCCCGGTTATTGTTGATACTAAGGAAGAGTTCAATCGGGCGGTTAAAATGCTGGAGCGTCTCCCGGCGGAACCAGTCAGTGCTGACCCGAATACCGAAGCTGGGTCTGGGTTCGAGTGGACAGGCGAAGACGTTCCTGATGAAACTACTGATTCAGGAGAGCTGCAGGACGTGAACGGAGTCACCGATAGAATTGAACAATCGCTTCGTCGATCCGGGTTCGATACGCGAAGCGAACTGAAGAGGGCATCAGTAGATGACCTTGCCGAAGTCGACGGAGTCAGTAAACAGGTGGCGATGCGAATCAAAGTAGATGTCGGCGGGTAATCAGGAGGCGGAAGAGATACAACCACGGAAACATCTCGTCATAACTACTCTAACTTTCTAATGCATTCACCACAGCGAACACTCGACTCCGCAATTGACCGTGCGGCAGAGATCACTTGGTGGAACCGCCAAATGACTCGGCTCGATGAAGTGGTCGGCGACGAGGAAGCGACATCGTTCATCCGGAACGAAATCGTCGAACAAAAGGGTCCTTACGTCGAGTTCGTCGATGCTCCCAAGTTCCATGAGCGATCAGCGGCAGAGTTCCTCGGCGGTCTCGACTACAGTGACGAACTCATCGACGCAATCATCGGTGACCTATTCGATGGCGACCCGAGCGGGTCGCTTTACGAACACCAGGCTGAGACGATTGAATCGATTTCGGCTGATTCGAACGACAACGTCTTGGCGGTGCCAACTGCAACGGGGAAGACGGAGTCGTTCTTTTTCCCGATCCTTGATCACTGTATCTCCACGGACGAACCGGGGTTGAAGTCGCTAATCGTCTACCCGATGAAGACTCTCGGCGTCGACCAGCTCAATCGATTTATTTCGTACCTCGATCGGATTAACCGCCACCGTGACCCCGAAGACAGGATTACGATCGGGATTTGGGATTCTGATACACCGACTCGGATAGGGACCCGTGAACACGAGATCGAGGAGGGTTCGTACGTTCGAGGACTCGAATGTCCACGAGAAGAGGGTGAGAAGCTCCGGATGCTCGGCGACATGACGGTGGGGACGGAAGACAACAAATATTCGTGGATTCGGGTGACACGGGACGCCATCAGAAACGGCGCAGATATCCTGCTCACGAACCCCGAGGCGCTCGACCATATGTTCGTGAGCAACAACTCCGAAACGCGTCAGATACTCGGGGAAGACCCAGGCCAGCATCCCGTGGAGCACGTCGTTTTCGACGAGGCGCACGTTTGGAGCGGCATCTCCGGCGCCTCAGTTCGGCTCCTTTCGGAGCGGCTCAAATCGTTCTACGCGGAGAGGGATCCTCAGATCACGATGGTCTCTGCTACCGTAGACAACCCTCGGGAACTCGCACACAAACTCACTGGAACGCCCGAAGCCGAAATCAACTCGATCGATTTCACGCCGCGGAAGTTCCCGATCCAATCATCGCCCTCCTTCGATCGATTTACCCCGTGCGACCTCGGTGAGATTGCCGCTGTACTCGCCCTCGCCGATCTCGGCGAACCAACCCCCGATGACCTCTCCGAAGCCGGCCTCAAGGATGCCTACGAAACGGTCAGCGAGGTCGGTCTCGTGTCTGTCAATACTGCGAATGTCGTGACTCTCCCAACAAGCCTCGATTGGGTTCGGACCCCCATTGCTGACGAAGTCGATTCCCTCCTCGCGGACAACACGTTCGACTCGGTGGCGGAGATTGCATCCACTGAATCGGGACAGAACCATCTTGCCGACACGCTGCTTGAGACCGGCGGCCTCGATAGCGAGTGGTTCGATTTCGTCAGATCTCAGGTACCCGAGGCTGCGGCGTTCGCTAGCTGGTTCGACGAAGGGACCACCGGCGACGTCGGGTTCAGACACTATGACGGACTCCTCGCAGAGCTCGCCGACGAAGGTGTCGACGAGACCGCCGGAGTGCTGGACGCGGTGATGGCGTTCGGCCGCCTTGCGGGGATGGTGACGGAGAAGTACCACGTCTTCCTGAAGCCGCCGACCCAAGCGTACCTCTGTGAGTCTTGCAGCGACGTTACACGGGATAAACACTGCACGTCGTGCGATACACGAAACGCGGAGATTCAGTTCTGTAAGCGGTGTCACTATCCGTTTGTCGAATACAATACTGCTGACGACGAGGAGAGTTTCCGACCGTTCGACCATGCTTCCCCCGTCGACGACTGTCCGGGCTGTGGTCAGTGGCCCCGGCTCACGGATATCGGCGTGCCGACGACGAGCCTCCTGTCGTACATGTTGACGGAGGTCTGCCGAACGAGCCCGTCGAAGAAGACGCTCGTCTTCTCGGACTCCCACAGCGCTGCCGAGTCTGTCGGTGACAGTATCATCGGGACAGAGTACGGCTTGATGGCGGAGACGCTCTACGTGCAACATCTGATCGAGAACGGGGGCAGCGCCGGCAACTACGAGGCGTTCCGTGCAGTCGCCGATGAGCTCCGGGAAGCGTACTGGGAGCCGCTCATCCAGAACGAGATCGACGAGGACGGGACGGCGTACAACTTCCTCCGCACGCTTCTCGACGATATCGAGAGTCACGCGATGCTTCACAACGCGGAAAACCTCCTCGATAGCGCACTCGTCACCGCAGAGCCTGTCACGCAGTTCGACGATCCGACCGAACGTGTCGTCGCGCACGAGGCTTACAAGTTGTTCGTGAAGGATCCTCGGGTGGGATTCTCGAAGAACACCATCGAAATCGAGGGGCTCTCCCTTCCCAAGATCGCCGAGCGAATTTCGTCTCGCTCTGGCTACGATACCGAAACCGTCCACAACGTTCTCCCTGAAGTCCTTGATGCGTTGCTCGACGACTCAATCGTCGTCGAGCAATCGTGGGAAGAGGTGAGGCAGACGATAGCGAACGCGAACGTCAGTGAAGACCGGAAAGAGGAAACCGTCGAATACGTCAAGCGGGTCCGCGACGAGTTCAACGAGGCCGAAATTCGTGACGAGAAATCAGAAACGGGGATACTCACCCGCGTTGTGCGCCGCGACAAGTCGACGCTTACACTCTTAGAGCGGGCGTCATTCTGTACGGAGTGCTACCGCTCGTACCCCATCGGCGACGCCTCACTCTCGACTTGTCCCGACTGTGGGACCCCGATCGAATCATACCAGCGGTTCACTCGTGACGAGGACGGAATGCTTGTTGCCGACCCCGGGTACGCGGACGTCGACTCTGGCTGGCCGTATGCCGTCGACCACTGGGCCCACGACATCACGACGCCGATAAGGAATGGTGCCGATCCGGAGTTCATCAGTGTCGGAATCCACAAGGGAAACGTTCCACACACGCTTCGCGGAGCGATCGAGGAAGGGTTCCGTAAAGACGACCCGGACATCAACATCGTCAGCGCGACGCCGACGATGGAACTGGGGGTCGACATCGGGAGCCTCGATACCGTCGCCCAAGTGGGTATTCCACCCACGCTTACGAACTACGTCCAGCGAAGCGGTCGAACCGGCCGGACCCGCGGGAGTTCCTCACTGGTCGCTACCGCCATTCGAGGCGAACACCCGGTGGACGGGCACTACTACGGGAATCTCGAAACGTTCCTCGATGACTTCGAACCCGTCCGTGTCCCTGACCCTTACGAGTTCGAAGAGCTCCTCGCTGGCCATGTTGTGACTGAAACATTCGCGTATCTGGCCCGCAATCCACACCCATCCAACGTCTTCGAGAGGAAGTACCTCCTGAACGAGACAAACCAGAACCTGGACGCGTTCGTCCACAGTGTCGAGGAGAGTCTCGACATTCTCCAGGAGTTCCTGCTTGCGGAACGCCGAGAAGCACTCGAGCGACATCTACGGTCGATCTTCGGTCAACAGGGCGTCGACGCGTTCGAGTCCGTGTTCGTCGACAGTGGACCTCTTTCGATGCCGCACCGTATCGAGAAAACGTTCTCACAGATCATATCGATGTCGGGTTCGGCAGAGACCAACAAGGCGTTCACCGAATCGAACAACCGCCTCGATCAATGGCTGGGCCGCCTCGGTTATCTAGCGAACTACCGCAGCTTCGGCCAGCAGTTCCCCGTGAAGTTCTCGGGGCGTTCCGAGGGGATCGAGTTCGAGGGATCTGGTCGACTCTACGATATGTTCCCCGGCCCAGAGAACGACCTGGGATCGCTCGTCACTCTCCACGGTACGGACTATATCGTGGATGATGTCCGCGGAAGTTCAACACCGCTCACGACGGTTATGGTGTGTACGAACGAAGACTGTGAGCGTCCGTTCGAAAGCTACGAACTCGACACCGAGCGGTGTCCGTACTGTGATACCCCTCTCGAAGAAACGAACGTTCATGGGGTGAGTTCGGTCGAGTGTAAACCGGCACGTGGCGGACAGAAGCGGTACAACACTCGGGGACTGATGACGACAGCCGTCTCCGATAGCGACGTTCCCCCGCAAAAGACGGCCTCGATGACTGTGTTCGGACTAGACTGCGAGGCGAGCTACGGGGAACTCGACGTGACGGACTTCGTGTACGCGTTCGAGCGCCGCCACTCATCGAGCCCTGATAAGTCGATCCTCCGGTCGCAAGCCCTCATCGAGCGCGATCCGTCTTCGTCGTCGCCCGAAAGCGGGAAATCGTGGGAGGACCGCCTCGAGGAAAGCGAGACCGAAGAGTACGCACCAGTCGGCCAACAGTATCACACGCAGGGTCTGACTCTCGAGTTTGACCAGAATGACGTTACCGACCGACTCGATGTCGGTGACGATGAGGAGATATGGCCACAGGCGCTCGTTAGTCTGAAGCAGGCCCTCGAGAAATCGATTGCCGTCGTTGCACAATGCGAACGGTCGGATTTCCGAGTCGATACAGACAAGACTGAATCGACGATCACCGTTAACATCGTGGATAGTCGCCAGGGTGGGAACGGGATCGCATGGCAGGTCTGGAACGCGCTCGATGACATCCAGGCTCGGGTCGGAGAGGTCGCCGACTGCGATCGATGTGAGGACTACTGTGACGAGTGCTTACTCCTTTCGCGCACGCCCGCCTACTACCTCGAGAACGACTTGCTCGATAATCAGGTTCTCAGTGCCCTAATCACCGTTCCCTCCAACACATGACGGAACCATCGACGTTCAAGCGGCTCAGGAGCGCTGATATCGCGGCCATCCACGACGACACCGGACAGACGTACTGGTGGATGCTTCGATCGCTTCCGGCCATCAATTATCTCGGGTTCCAGACGTTCACCTACCCTACGTCGTGGCGCTCACTCAACACCGGTGGGGAGTTCCCGTCGTACACGCATCAGTACGACTACCTCGACTACGACTACAAAGTCCTCGGCCAACTCGAGGAGGATGCGTTTCGCAACGATTTGGTCGTCACGACGACCGAGTATTATGAAGGCGAGACCGAGTACTCAATCGATCATCTAATCAGCCGCTACGCAGCTCGTCCAGAGACGCTCATCGTGGTCACGGACTCACGTCGGTTCACGCCACGTGGTGGACAGCGTCCGCTCTACCAGGAACAGTTCGTCGAAAACGTTGGCTCCTATCAGCGTCTGTACACCGGATTCGAGCAGGTGTATAAGGACGCCGGGTGGGACCTCCCGCTACTGGACACAAAGAATCTCTTCATCCACGACAACGCGAACCTCTATGAGTTCATCACCGGGGATGAAATCGAGGATACCGAAGCCCTGTTCGAAGTTCTACCCGATGCACCGTTCCTGCCACTATACGCTGTATTCGGACAGATCTTTGCGCGGCCAGACGAGTACGGCTCCGTTCCACTCGACGAGGACGACGTGACGGGTCTCGAACGGTGGCTACGCCGGCGCATCGAGTGGGACCGGGAAACCGCTTCCGATGTCGCTCGAAGCCTCAACCGTGCGGTGAGCGACGATGGACAGACGTTCGACCCGTCTTACGCGGCACGGACGCCGGTAGTGAAGGACGCCGCAGACAGAGCGGCCGAGATCGATCCCGACGAATCATCAATTCATAAACGATACCATGCCTGGTTACAACAGCCTAACAGATGAGTAGCAGCGAAGGATATGTCCTCAACGCGATCCAGACGCCAGGGCCACTCCTCCCGGTATATCGATCGATCAGTCACGGGAGCGAGACGAAGTCTCACATCAAGAGCGACACCCAAATCGATTCTGGGCTTGATTCTATCCTAGACGGGCTTCGGCTCCTTCGGATGATCGGCAAAGAGGAGGAAGCGTACTACGCTCGTGAGTATGAGTGGGATGTCGGAGACGAGCGCTGGAATTTCCGACTCACCGCTCTCCACAACCTGGCACAAGAATGCCAGTCGAATGATTGGGGTAAGCAAGCTGCTGTCCTGCTCAATTACAAGTTCTTACTTGATAAGGACATCCAGCATTTCGAAAATAACGAAGAACCGATCTACTCCGATATCGACGACTGGTACGCCAAAATCAATTATCGGCCACAGTCCCAGCAGGGATTAATAATACATAATGATAATAAGTTCGCAAACTGGACGCGGCTCGTCCATTTCCTCGGACTGGTACACAAAGTGAGTGGCCGGGAGCATACCGTCTACCCTGATCCAGCATTAATTCGATACTCACTGGATCTCGCTGCTGAAGACAGTGCGATAAGTATCGATGGGACACCCGGCATCGTGATTGAGCAGTATCTCCGCTGGCTCCGTGAGAATCTGCTCTATGTCGAAACGACGTCTGACGGTGCGATCCCAGAAGGGATTGCTCGTGTCCTGTTCGAACTCATCCGAGATGATGAAATACGGGTCGTTGAGTACGGTGATGCCGGCGCCGTTACCCTTGGCGGTATCCCTCCGTATGATGGAATTGATAGCCAAGCAAACGCGATTAAATTGATCTAAGATGAGTACGATTCAGCAAGACTCAGAGCTTCAGTGCCCGCACTTCGAGGCAGTCGACGAGAAGACGCTCCGACAATTGTTCTCGAAAGTCGCAGCGGTACGCTCAGACAACAAAGACCTGTTCGAGTTCACACACCGGCCGATCAAGGTATTCCGGTCGCCGCAGGGGACTCGATCAGAAGAGGAAGTCGTCGGAGAGAAGGAAGTGTACCGCGAGTTCACCGACCAGCGAGTCGGGAATTTCTCGGTCGTTATTGAGGGAGAGGTAGGGACCGGGAAGTCAGAGTTGTGTGCTTTCTTATCACACCAACTTGAGGAAGACGGTCGACCAATCCTGCACGTCGACAAGGACGACGACCTCATGACGCTCCTCTCGGAACGAATCCCGGAGTTCTACGAGAAGCACTTCGACGAAGAACTGCCCGGCGCATCGAATTTTCAGCAGCTCCGGGAGGACCTCAAGAAAAACGCGAGTGTTGTCGCCAACAACGCAACATCCGGCGCGATTCTTAACCTCAGTGCGCGCGGCAACGAAGTTGACGCACAGGGGAAAGAAGAAAAGATCCGAGAATTTGTTCAGGACCAACTCTCACTTCTCGTCGAGAAGGGTGAATACGCGAAAGAGATCAAGTTTGTTACCGAGCAAGCGTACCGCCGGAACGATTTCCTACAGGTCATTGAGGATTCTATTGATATCGAAGACGCTGTTGAAGCGTTCAACGAGGAACTCTGGCGGGAGATCAGGGACCGCTACCAGACGGCATCCCTCGGCGATGTTCTTGAACGCGTGGGGGACCGGTTCACGGATACGCGCCCGGTGATCATCTTCGAGGACTTCGCTATCACGGCAATGGAGGGGAAGCGGCTCCGGAACTACATGGAACGTGATAAACCAAGCGACAATTGGGATTTCGTGGTCGCTGGCACTCGAGACTCAACGGACGTTCTACACACGCAGACTGCTGAGGACCGTTTCGAATTTTATCGAACGAACCGCCAGAACTCGAACAGCGTCCTCTTCCTTGACGAGGACTCCGCTGTCGACTTCATCCGGCCGTACCTCGGCTACTTCAAGTCCTTCGACGGGAGCGTGGAGTACGACCGTAGTGGGGATGGGCTCGATCTCTCGTTGAATCCCGCTCCTTCTGAGTCAATCTGTGCTGACTGCGGGTTCTGTGATGAGTCATTCCGAGACCTCTTCCCGTTCAACGAGCCCTTCCTCAAACGCGTCTACACTGGGCTCCAAGACGACGAACAGTCCCCGCGAGAGTACGTTATGGCCGTATTCGATGTACTCCGTGATTACTACGAAGGGTACGTCAACGCCCCGTCGAGTGCTGACCGTCTAACAGTGTTAACTAATAATGTTGATCCAGCCACCCCGATTTATGAGAGCGCAGAATCTCTCGCAAACCTTGCGCGGTGGTACGGAGTCCCGACAGCTGACGGGATCGAGGTCGACGCTAGGTTCGTGGACGCCTTCGGAGAATTTGAAGCAGTGGAGGGAACTGACGGAGTCACTCGTTCGGATGGTTTCGTCACAGTCCCGACTGATATTGAGTCCCCGGGTCCAACCGGGCCAGGACCTACGGGACCAGGACCTACGGGACCGGAACCTCCTGAACCGCCACAGCTCAGCAAAGCCGAACGGTTAATCCAAGACCTCCAACCGAACGTCCAGCCGTGGCAGAGCAATCCGGGAGAATTCTCTGAGATCACCCGATACCTCCGTATCGGACTGACCGATTCGATCAAACATCTTACCAACGGCTTCGAACTGTTCGATGGAATGGGACTGCGGTATAATTTGAGCAGCCAGAAGGATCCGTTCGTCTTCAGGAGTCAACAGCGGTCCCCCGATGAAGATCAGATCGTCATCGATCCGCAGGAGTTCCGGCTATCCGATCTAAAAAAGATGCTTAAGTTCGGTATCTATCGAGAGGAGGAGCGATCACAGGCAGATTTCGACGAGTTATTACGAGGACTCGGAACGCAGTTGACGGGTTATGCACGAAAGTGGCAGCAGGAAATCATCAAACAGCACCTTCGTTCGGATCTGAAATTCTTCAAAAAGAACGCGGATCACACATTCGAGGATTTCGCTCTCGCGGGCTACGCGTACGTGGTTCTTCTAAGTTCTCCGTTCGAGGAAGTCACCGCCGAGCGGCTGAGCGAGCGATTCAGCGAATCTGGCTCCTACACGCTCGATTCGGAACTTCGAGAAGCACTGAGACAAGAGGTCTCGAAAGATGGGTTCAATGAGCTAGTCAAGTTCATGAACCAAGCCGAGCGGTTTGAGGAGATGGTCAGCGCCTTTTATGGCGCTAACGCGAACACGCTCGATGTGGCTCGTGTCCGTGAGCGGCTCGAAGAGCATCCTCCTACCGCCGTCTTCGAAGGACTTGGTCGGGGTCGAATCCAGCGTGTCTCGTCTCGTGTACGCTTCGATACGGACAGCAAGATTCGGGATATCGCTGATGTCTCATACGATCTCAACCGCGTGTTTGAGGAGTTGGAAGACGAGTATAGAGAGAATACGGTTACCACGGTCTCCAATGAACTCGCGTCAGTCTCTATCTCGAATATCGATAGCATGCTTGAAACGCTCCGGACTTATGACCGTGTGGAAGCCAACATGGTCGAGTCACTCGGTAAGTTCGTGGCGTTAGATCAGCAAGCTATCGACGAGGCAGCGGACGCTGCTCGTCTTGCTGGTGACCTTGAGAACAAGTCGGCTGACGAACGGTTACAAGCGATATTGATCAGCATGAAACTCACGAAAACCAACGTCTACGAGCGTTACGACGATATTTCGATTGTCGGCGGTGGCACCGAATCCGACTTTGCAAAGAACTTCCTCGAGATCGGAGGCTACTATGTCGACTGACAGTGAGTCGCTCGAAGCCAAGCTGCAAAGCGTACAGAAGCAGTATCGACGTCAGCATCTCGCTGACGAACTGGACGAACTAGCGGAGACGATGGAGGAAACACTCCTCCAGCGTGAACTCGCAAGTGCGTTCTTCCACGAGCGTGTCGAAATCGACACCTCGGCGCGCCAGTCTGTCGACGAGGTTATGGATCTACTCGAACGAGGAGAATACGAAACCATCGAGGAACGTCTCCCGGCGCTCGAATCGGAGGTAGAGAGTGCAGAGACGACGGTACAGAACCGGATCCAGGAACTTCGGCTGAAGCACAATTCAACGGTTACCGCGATGCAGCGGCTGAACGATCGCGTCGAACGCGTGGACGAGTTGCGACTCCGAGCTCTCGGCGGCCTCCTCGACGACTGGCGGTGGAAAGAACACGTCTATTCGGAGGAAGACGTGAACTTTGAGGAGTTAGCTCAGAATGCCCGCGAATACGGTCAGGAGATGCGTGAGGCGTTTGATGAACTTCAAGAGACGCTGTTTGGCCACTATCCTCCGGATATCAGGTCGCTAATCGAGCGGATGATCGACGACGAGCGCCTCTCGTACGCCGATCTCAAACCCGAACAGCGGACGCTGCTCGCTGAGTCTGATATCGGCGAATATATTGAACTGACACTCTCGTAGTCTCTTTCCCTCCCGTCGTTACGAGGTGTTAGTAAGCTTGAAGAACGGGCGGGTGAACGACAATAGTATCCCCTTCTTCTCATGCAATTCGTAGACCGGAACACGAAGCCATCTCGGCTGAACGACGATATTCAGCCACTGATCGAAGCGATACTTCAGAACCGCCGAATCTTCAGGTCGGAGCAAGAAGACCCTCCGTTCGTCACAGAGGCGCTCAAGTACAGGCGTGAGCGGCAGAAGCGACGACAGACGAGCCCATACACTGGGTCTGATGAGTTCGTTCAAGAGATTATCGACTTGTTCGGATTCGATCCACTAGACTTCCAAGTCGAGAGTTGGCAGACGGTCGATGAACTCGACCGGGAACGACAAGAGTCGAATCAGAACAAGGCCGCCGTGTTTTCTGCACCCACCGGATTCGGAAAGACGGAGGCGTTCCTAGGTCCACTCTACCAGCTGCTTCGTGATGGGCGACAGGAGTCGACGGCCATCGTCTACCCGAGTCGGGCGTTGCTACAGGACCAACTGGGCCGTGTCCTCGAACACATCCACCAGATCAATTCAAATACCGACGATCAGCTCTCTGTCGGTGTCTATGTTGGTGGCATGCCGTACAAAATGAACGAGGTCGAGGGTGATCGGACCTTCTTCACCGGCGATAGCGGCCGCCCTCGGTTCAAACTCGCCAACTGCTGGTGTGGCGAGGAAGGCAGTCCGAACGCGTTCGAGTACCACGGAACTTCCCAGAGTTACACGCTCCGTTGTGAAGCCAACCCGGACCACTCGTTCACCGATCGTGAGCTGATCTTGTCGCGCCACGATATGGTGTTCAACAATCGGCCCGACATCGTTCTCACAACACTTGAGTCACTGGAAGGGTTCGCTCTCAAGCCCCACTATTCGCTGGTCGATAACTTCGAAACAATCGTCCTAGACGAGGTCCACATGAACACCCAGATTCGAGGGGCTCATGCGTCGAAGATTATCGAGAACGTAAACGCGATTACCGAGCAGCCCATCCTCTGGTTGGGGTCAAGCGCTACCATCGACAATGCGGCTCGATTCGGAAAGCGCCTCTTCGGTGTGTCGAACGACGACATCCGCACCGTCGAACCCGGCGCATCGGATTTCGATGACGATCACGACGATTACGAACACTACTACTTCATGCTCGCCGCGCCTGACGGGCCAGGTGCGTCGTCGATGTCGATCCAACAGCACCTTCTCCTCGGACACAGCCTCCTTGAGCAGTCTTCCGGGAAGCGTGGGAAGATGCTCGCCTTCATCGATAGTATCTCTCAAATCAATCAAAAATACACGCAACTTCTCGACGCGGACCACAACCGAGAGCTCTGGCGCTACCACCTCGGCGACGGCGACGATGACGTCGAAGACTGGGCGGCCGTTGCTGAGGCGATGGATCACAGGTTTCTTAACGAGCACCTCTCGTTCATGCCGGTCTCTGCCGAACACGGTTTTGACTCGGGGGATGTCGGTGCCAGCGACGTCCTTCTATCCACGTCGTTCTTAGAAGTGGGAATCGACGTCGGCGAAATCAAGACGATTACGCAGTACAGGACGCCTTGGGACCTATCCTCGTTCAAGCAGCGTGCCGGTCGCGCCGCGCGGAAGGAAGGGATGGACGCACACGTTGCGGTGATGCTCTCGAGTCTCACTGGGGATTCGAACATGTTCTACCGGGCGGACCGATTCCTCGACTCTGATATCCGTACACCCCTCAAGACAGACAACGATGTCATTGAATGGGTTCACTCACGGTTCCGTGAGTACTACGAGGTGTCACTCGGAATCGCAGATCAGCCCAATCTCAGCCTTCGTGACCCCGGTGAACAGTTCCTCGACGAATATGTCGGAAATCGACTCGAGTTCGACGCCTACCGTGATCTACTGCTTTCGCCGGGGGAATTCTTTGACGAGGAGTTCGGAGTCGACGTCGCTCCCCAGCCCTTACTCTCAGAGGAACTCGTAGGCGAGGCGCGTACGGCGCTCAGGTCACATCTTGAAGACCAACGGGAGACGTTCGAGGAGATTGAGTCATTCTTTGAGCTCGATGACGGAAACGTAGTACGGGGCGAGGAGACGGTCAACACCTATGTCCACAAGGTCCAAGATCAGGTACTCGAACTGATCAACGCTTTCTCCGGGCAGGTATCGGGCTATGAGGACGAACTCGAGGCGCTCGGGGAAACGGGGTACGAGGAGGAAGTAGCATCCCTCGAATCGACTTTAGCAGAACTTCGAGAGACTGCGTCGGAAATCCCTGAGGGAGATACACAGACCAAGATACGACATTTCGATGACTTACTGGCGGACCTATTCAGTCTGACCGGTCCGCTGATGAAATTCCGAAGCCGGCTTGACCGTGCTACAGATCGGACGATTCCACAAGTTCGGACGGACAGGCTCAGTGACGTACAAGACGCGGCTATGCAGCTCGACAGTCTGAGTGACGATGAACGGATCAAGGATTACTACCGCACACAGAAACGCATCCACTACCTCATCGAGGCACTCGACGAATTAGAGGAATATGTCGCGTTTAGCAACCCGCACCTCAGTCTGTACGCAGTCAAACGGCTCCTCCGCGGTGCGTATTACTTCGAGCAGTATCTCGGCGTGAACGACCGTAGCCTCGGGGAGGTTTGGTACATCCCTCAAAACTACTTCGGTGGTGCTGGGCGCTTCTTTAGCGTCTTCAATCCCGATAACGGCGACAGCACTGATGAGTCGATCGACAAGATCGTGAGTACCTACACGCCGTATCGGTCGGAGTATCAATCGGAGACGAACCAGATGTACGCGTTCCTACCGCGTACTCGCGTCACGGAAGACGGCGTCGAACTGGACTACTCCCAGCACGTCAGTGGAGAGATTCAGGACGGCATCCTCATCCCTGACTCAATCGAGCTGTCCGCGATGGCTGATTTGAGTGAAGACGCGATGAATATTGTCCGATACTGTCCCGTGTGCTACCAGGTAATCACCGATATCGATAACTGCCTACGTCACAACAAAAGTGAACTGGGGAAAATCCACTCGAACCCCCAAGTGAATACGAACGTCGAACTCCGCTCAGAAACGGAGCGGACAGGTTCGGTAACGCTCGCGGACGTCTCCTCGGAGGTAACTCTTGACGGAGTTACGTTGAGTATTCGTCCTGCTCAGTCATGGGGGACAGAGGTGAGTTTCGATCAGCGGGACCCATTCGAGGTAGAACTCGACAGCCCGGAAGAGAAACTCGGCTTCCAAATCGACACACGAGGACTCGTGTTCGACCTCGAGTCGTTCCTTGAGAGAGTCGCCGACGAGGACGTTCGTTCGCTCGTCGAACGCTACCACGAGTTCGAGGAAATCGACTACGAGTACGTCGCGTATCACACGGCAGCACACTTCTACCTGCAGATCGTCTCGGATATAAGCGCCGTTAACACGTCGATGCTGTTCTACGGCTTCGACCGCGATGCAGGCGAGGTATACATCTTCGAACGAACAGAGGGTGGCCAGGGAGTCGTCGACTTGGTCTTCGAGGACCTATCGAACGATCCTGGGACAGTGTTGGAAGCGATCAACCGGGTCGGATACAACTCACAAGTTATCAACGAACGCCTGTGGGCGAGTGAACCTTTCGTCGACCAGCTCTGTACATCGACCGCTGAACCCGATGTCGAGGCGGCGGTCAGGGAAGCACTCGATACCCCGTTCGAGTCAGTAGTGGATCAGGTCGTTCAAGAAGTCCTGTCCAGCGTTGACAAAGCCGAACAGTTCGCAATCGACGAGGAAATCGACGCCACCGACGCGTTTCGGGTCAAGCAGACAATCGCTCAGAAGCAGGTAGACGGGGTGGACGAGTTCCCCGATACTGCCGTCGATGCGCTAAGCGTAGATCTCTCCGACGTCGACCGAGCAAAAACGGTGTTCTTCTCGCCTGATATCGATGGCTGTGTGGAGAATCTCCATCTCGGGGAGTGCATCGCCGCGACGGATCAGAGTGACTCACTCAGTTACGTCCTACTCGAAGCCCTTCGAGAGGATATTACTGAAACGGTTCCCGCTGACCAGACTAGTACCGAGATGTTCGACCGAGAAATACCCCCAGCAGGTGAATTCGATGACAAGAGCGTTTTCCTTACCTTCTGAGAGCCTCTCGTACTTCATTGGGTTCACGCTGCTGCACTGCGACCCTGTCGTCGTAGTCTCGCCCTGGCTGAGCGACGTCTCCCTCAGTCTCCCGATCAACGACCGATTCGAGTCTCGGGAAGTGTCCCTCGTCGAAGCGCTGGCAACGCTCTCAGAGAAGGAGATCCATCTTCTGGTTCGTTCCGGGGAGTCACACAACGATTACATCAAACGGAGACTCCCCGAGCACGTTCATGTTCAGGAGGTCGACGGCCTCCACGCGAAGGCTGTCGTCTCGGACTCGTTCGTCTACCTCGGCTCGGCAAATATCACACGTGGCGGCCTCACCCTCAACCGAGAACTCTGTGAGGTAATAGAGAACGAGTACGGTTCGGCGACTGAGTACGTCAAACTGACACTCGATCTCACTGTGTGATGGACGTATTCAGGCTCGTGGAGGGTAGATGATTTGGCTCTGTTGAAGCCCTCAGAACCGGACACGAATAGCGTACAAAATACAGAGATTGTATGCAACATCGTATTTTACCCACTGAGGAGTCTTGCGAGGTAGATGGAATATTGTTAAATCACTAACAGCCGGCAGAATAATTATTTCTGAGTTGAAATACCCGGTATGCCGACCGAGGTATATGGGATCGATTTTAGTGGGAGTAAGTCACCTGGCCAGAATATCTGGATCACAGAGGCGATCGTGTCAAGCGCCCCAGAATACAATCTCAAGGTTCAGGACATGTATCCTGCAGCCGACCGGTTTTCGGGCGAACACCGAAACGAAATTCTCACGGATCTTTGTGACTTCATTCGTCAGAAAGAGAGCGCCGTGGTCGGGATAGATTTCCCGTTTGGTTTCCCCAGCGCGGCCGTGACTGCTGAAAATTGGACCGGATTTCTCGGAGATTTCTCTAATACATTCAAGGAACAAGGAATTGATGATTTCCCTGGCCGGTATGGTGCAAATGGCCGCTTGAAGCGAGAGACCGACTTTCGGTTCGGGGGGCAATCTCCTCTTAGTCCACAAGTACAATATCAAGTCCTCTATGGGCTACGTGACGTCCTATACCCACTCGTTACCGAAAATGAAGTGAGCGTAGCGCCAATGCAGCCGTATGATCCTACGAAGACAACACTTCTTGAGATATATCCAGCGGCCACATTTGGGGTTGAACGACTTTATCGGACCGGATACAAGTCTAAGACAGAACAATCGCAAAGACGTCGGCGGACAAACGCAGAAGGATTACGTGGCCACGAAAAGGTCTCTGTTGAATCCGATATTGTCGAGAAGGCTACCAAGTCAGATGACGCACTAGATAGTTTATGTGCGGGATTCGCAGTGCGTCGTGCTTTGAGCGAGGGCATCGACCGTGAACACGTGTCTGTTGAGGGCTATATCTACGCATAGTCTGCGAAATAAGCGCTAGGTATACAACACAACCGCCGGCGAATACCACCAGAGGAGGATTCCAATAGAGCTGGCGATTTGGAAGAATACATGCAATCGGGCTAATTCACGAGGTAGAAGAATCGAGTGGCCGAATCTCATCGACGACCGAGAGGTCTTTTGGGTGGACAATCGTGATCGTCCACTCCTCTCCCTTCGCGCCTCTGAGAACCTCGTTGATCTCGTCCGCGAGACCGAGCAGGTCATCTCGGTCAGTCGTGGCGAACACGCCCGAACTCTCCTCAGCCTCTGCTGACCAGAGCGCAGCATCGCCAACGACGCTTCGATCCTTGTCGTTCGGAATAACGTCCTGCAGCGCGAACAGTACGGTCAATCCTGGCTGTTGGTCGAACAAGCCGTCCGGAACGACTTCATCGACGAGATGGTTAAGGCGACGCTCGATCGAACGAAGTGCATGGCGGAGATCGCGTTGGATCTTACGCCGGTCGTCCAACTGAGCAAGCTTCATCTGAATGTTTCGTACGTGCCGCTCATCGTTCGTCTGAAAATATGGACGCCGTGACGCCGGGTCATACTCACCGATGTCTTCCGCGTCGTCGATGAGGTACGCGAGGAAATCCTCGTAGATGTGTTCACGGCGTTCTCGGACCTCTTCAAGTTCGTCAGCGACGGTCACTCCGACGACAACCTCGACGTCGTCACTATCGATTAACGGAGACGTGTGGTCGCGTTCAATAACCCGCTGGGCGTAGTTGAGGAGGATACTCGTGTCAACGAAGACGTTGTCGGGACTCAGTGTCCCCACCCCTGCATCGTCATCTCCGATACCGGGCATGTTCTCTCATTCGAGATACTGTGTTGATAAATCGCATAGTCTTTCGGACAGGACATTATCGTCGATCGGTTCGTAGTCGCCTGGTGCTGGGAGGAGGTCGACCGAAGCGAGATCAGCCGCGATTGTGCTTCGTTCGTCGAGGACGCGATCGTCACACTCTTCGAAGGCGGCGAGTTGCTCTGCCTGCAAGTGGTCGGCCTGAGAGCCACTCGCGGTGTTCGCTGAGATGAGGAGACAGGGATACTTCCAGATGTAGTAGTAGAAGAAGTCCTGAAGGCGTTCGATGGCCGACCGATGTTCAGGAGTGAGATCAGCCTTCGAATGCTGATCGAGTCGCATTACGGCGTCCTCAATAAGATCGGTACCCTCAACGACGACACTGAGAGTCTGACTGAGGTCGTCGTGGCGACCGATATAGTAGTGGAGGTCAGAAATCGAGAGTCCGATGGACTCCCGAATCGAAGCGATCGACCGTTCCGGGGTGCCGCCCTCGATGATGGTGTCAATCGCGTCGACGAGGTCCGCGAGATGCGTCCGGAGATGTGTGCTTTCGATGTACAGAAGACGGTACTCGTCGGGAGCCGTCTCTTGGTAGAAGTTCTGGAGGAATCGCATCGTCTGTTGGTGCCAGAGGTCGGGGATCTCTTGGCGGTAGAACGCCAGCAGATCGCTTCGGGAGACGTACGCTTCGAGGGCGGACGATGGCTCTGAATCGAATTCCTCCCCTGACGAGTCGGTAAATAGAATCGGATCGACCGTGCTAACGCTTTCAATCACGTCCTCAGAATCTGTTTCCGGAACTGACGGACTGCTTGGTCCTGTCGGTCCGTCAGCCGTTTGGAGTGCATTCGGACCGATCGACCGATCAGGGACGACAGCACCGGCGAGATACCAGCTATGAGTGACCGGGATCTCGAACTCGTCGATTGTGAAAAACAGGAGCTTCTGTATTTTCGTCTTGTTCGCGTAGCTCTTATCGATTTCCGGGAGTGAATCTATCGCCTCTCCGAGGACGTCGAGAAGCTGATCAACGAGTTCGGATTCAGTTTCAGTGAGGTCAATCATCAATTCTCGACGGTAGTGGCGGTTGTGCCGATGATCGCAGTGAGAGTGTGCAGCAGTAAATCTCTTCGGTCGTTTAGTCATCCTAGTCGGAGGTTTTCGGGCAGGTACCGTTCAGTCAGTTTAGAGGGCATATCCCACTTAAATTGACACCTGACGAAACCCGCTAGTTGTTGACGTTCAGTCTTCCGGCGGGTGGATTATCACCCTGACACGTGTAACGAGAGCATGGCTTCCATATCACCGCTTAATATCGAATACTGGGCACTCCAGTACTCGGCCCAACAAGATGACAATTCGACATACACAAACGCAATCCGAGATCGTACGGACGCCCTTGAGCGCGCGCGGGCCCTCTGGGATTGGAAAGACCTCAGTCGCGGAGTTAATGTCGATGATGTTACCGATGTCCTCACAACTGATGAGCTGATCGACCTCCTCGAAGACAGTCCCAGTGATGCGGTCGGCCAGTTAGCCGACTTACTCGTGGAGCGCGGCGCACTTGCAAACCGGACCGTCGTCACTCCCGCGTTTCTCCTCCATCTCGCTGACAGCGGTCCCGGCCAATACTCCGTTCGCTTCCCGATTTTTGATGTTCGATGCTGGGTCGCGTATGTCTACCTAACGAGACGGCGTGGTGGAGAACGACCACTTCCAAGGAGTGCGACCCAATCGCCGGAACGCTTCGGCGAGTTCAGTGCGTTCTTCCAACGCACAATTCCAGAGCATGTCAAGGGAAGACGCTACGAACAGGCGATGTTTCGGTTCGGTGCGTACATTTCTGCGCTTCCATCTGACACAATCAGCGACATAGAGGCCCATCTGAACGAGCTGGAGAATGCGATCTCGAGCGTGTACGAGTCTTCCGGCTTCGCACTCACATCTGATTCCGCTCAAGGGTTCGAATACTGATCTCGGTTATCAATTTAAGTCAGATACTGTTGCTCTGTCGTACTGGGCGAACCCGGCACAGAACGTGCCTCTGACAATCGCCCACCCTTTCAAGCGTCGAACGAGGGTAAAGCTCAAGAGAACGCCGGACACATAACAGAATAAGCACCGAACTGCTGCATCAGCAGCACCGGCTTGTTGGCACCGACAACGAATTCCCGTCAGCCCCAACGTCTTGCCAGTAGTGTAGCTTCGGCCACAACAGCCGGGCCCCACGTCAAAAGTCGCAGTAAAACGACTTCGGGGACAGAGTGTCCAGATTGCGTCGACGGCGAACTCCTCACCGAGGATGGAGTCACCTATTGTAACGGCTGCGGCGTCGTAGTCGAAGACTCCCCGGTCGAGTACAGCGAGCCCCAGTGGCGCGACTACAAAGACCGCCGACTCGGGCCAAAGCAGAGTCAACAGTGGGTGCATACCGGCACCACGATTACTCGATCCGTTCACGGTGACACTGATCGGCTCAGCCGGTACAACGAGCGGCTGCAGAGTGATGAACGCTCACTCGTAAGCGGCCTCCGCGAGCTCCGCGATGTCGCGGCAGCAGTCGAGCTGTCTCAGCCGATCCGTGAGCGGGCAGCGTACTGGTACCGAAAAACCGTCCAGAAGGGATTATTAAAGGGCCGATCAATTGAGGGGTTCGCCGCCGCGTGTGTGTTCCTCTCGGCAAGAGAGCGTCGCCATCCGATGACACTCAGCCGGCTCGCTCCGTACTCTCCGCTCTCGGAGTCGAGAATCCGCAATCACGTGAGTATCCTTCGTATTGAGTTTGAACCGTCGATTCCTCCCGCCCGCCCGCAGGATTTTCTTCCGCGTGTCGTCTCTGAGCTTGAGTTCGACCGGGATGTCGAACGCAGCGCAAGCGGGTATCTCAATCGGGCAACCGACGAAGAATTGCACGTCGGCAAACACCCGGCTGCAGTCGCTGCGACAGCCGTGTACGCCGCCGCGACCGATCTAGGTTTCTCGGTTAACCAGCGGGCAGTAGCAGAGGCTGCCGACGTCTCAACAGTCACTATTTCACGTCACTATCAAGATATTCAGGAATTCTCCCCTCCCGAGTCCAGCCTCTAGCTCGATAGTACCTGTAGATATTCGATGCTGGCTGGTCTCGTTCGTATCCCGTTTATCTATTTAAGTGAGGTGGTGTTCCACTAATATATTGATGACGAAAGATCTGTCTCGCTATCCGATTGAGGGACACCTAACACCAGTTGGTGCACTCACGTTCAGCAAATCCGGGGGCTGGTGGCGTGCAATCGTCCATTCCGAGGACGAACACGGAAACGAGAAGATCCGATTGTACCTCTGGCGGGACAACGACACTAAGGGATGGGTTACGAAGCATAAGTGGAACATCGACCCAGACCACTGGGCAGCGGAACGACGCGTCGTCGAAGACTACGCCGGTTCAGCCGTTGATGCCGATACGCCCTACTTTCCCGTCCAACACTACAACGTGGTCGGCGGAGAGACGATTAAAAAGACAGACGACTGGTGGACTGCCGTCGTCCAGTACGAGGACGACTACTCATCGACGCACAAGACGCGTCTCTACATGTGGCAACTCGAAGATAACGAAGCGAAAGGTACCGGATTCAAATGGAACGTTCGCAGCGATACGTGGCCGGAGGAACGTGACGCCGTCGGTCGCTACGTAGAGAACCTCCAGTGACAGCGATAGCCTCGAGTAAGAGCCAGCAGACACTCAGCCGACACATTTCGATCCATGACTAACTCTCAGCGAACGACTATCAGTCCGAGTGCAATCGCACAGTTCTATAAGCTTCAGCAGTGCCCGATGTACCTGTACCACCGTTACGTCGACGAGAACCTCGGTTCCATCTCGGATATCTCTCTGAGTCCTCTCCTCGCTGCAACAGGCCAAGCGTTCGAAGCTGGGCAGCTCCGCCACCTTCTCGAGGCAGACATCTACAGCATCGGTCCGGCCGATGAGGACCATCCCTTCGACGAACGCTGGAGCGGTGACCCGGAGACAGACATCGAACGGCTTCGAACAGTCGTCGAAGATCTTGCGACAGGCGATAGGACGAACCCAATCGTCTTCTTCCAACCACGGATCGAGGGGAGTGTTGGTGCGTGGCCCATTCGTGGTGATGCGGACGTCGTCATCGCAAGCCCGGATACGACCGCTCCTGGTCCCCGCAGCGTGGAGGTACGCGTTGTCGAACTCAAGTCTTCGAGTTCGGTGAAAACTCACCATCAGCTACAAGCTGCCATCTACTCGCTTCTGCTTGAGTCTCTGTTCGCAGACGTCAATACGAGCGTCTCAGCGAGCATCGTATCACAGGAACCGGAACGGAACGACCTCTCGGACCTGGTGACATCCACCGACAATCTCGACCTGCGACGAGTCGGAACCTTCGATCTGAGCACGCGCCAGAACGATATTCAACTCCTGCTTGAACCCGACGGTGCGCTCGACGCTGAGCTCCTCGACGGCGACGAGATGCGAGAGTCCGGAGATCCGCCCACCTACCGAATCGACGCCCGTTGTGACGACTGTGCTAAGCAGTCGAAGTGTATCGCACACTCGGTGACGAACCACAACCTCGCTCTGCTTGGGCTCAGTGAGGGCGTACAGGAGTCCCTCAATAGTCTCGGCATCGAAGACCTCCACGACCTCGCAACGCTCTATGACTGGCCGACCGAGGAACGTAATCGAAGAGCGACTTCTCATGTCCACCCGCGCCCCAAGGAGCCGGAATTAGTCACGCGCGTCCTACGGGAAACAGAGATCTCGAACCTCCGCGATACCGCACAGATCGCCCACCGCTTCCTGCGCCAGATCGACCCTGATTACGAAGATCAGTGGCAACAACGGTCTGACAAGGCCGGTCCATGGGGAGACTACCTTATCGGCTCCGGTCGAAGCCTTCCCGATGATAATCCGCCGGATAGCTTCAATCTCGATTATCCTCGGAAGTCGCTCGTGCGAGTCTACCCCTACGTCCAGTACGATTTCGTACGTAATCGGGTCGTGCTCCTTGCGGCGAAAGTAACGTCCAGCCGATACGAGGATGAGCATGACACTGGGAAATTTATCGTCAGCCATCCAGATGAGCTTCCGAACCTAAACAACGAACGCAAAGATCAAGAAGAGCGCCGGTTAATCGAGCGGTTCTTCGAGAGGCTCTCCTCTGCGGTCAACGAGGTTCGCCCTGACCTCAGTGAGGAGGGGTACAGCGATACGGAAGGCTTCATCCATATCTATCCGTACGGGGACTCCCAGCGGCGAACGCTTATTGACGCTGTCAAGCGCCATCCCGAATCGGATGCCGCACAGGCGATTCGGACGCTTCTCGGCTACCGTGAAGAGATTGACCAGACGAGTGTGAGTGTCCTTCGGGACGAGTTCCGTGACAGACACGCGTTCCGATATCCGGGACTGGGCGTTGTTCAAACGGCAGCTCAGTTCTACTCGAGAGATACGGAACTCGACTGGGAGCGTCCACGGGACGCTGAAGAGGTACCACTCAAGCAAGTATTCGACCTTGGCTTCTTTGAGACGACCGTTTCGTACGATCAGATGGGCTCTCGCATCCTCCTCGATTTCCACGATGGTCTCCAAATTGCCTCGGACCACTTGAGAGGTGAATTCCCGATTCTTGGCCGAAATCAGGACACGCTTCCGCTGGAGTACCTCTACGCTACCGAGGAATTTGATCTCCTCAAACCAGATCTGGCTGAGGATCCGGAGATGCAATCACAGATCGAGCGATATCGTCACCACACCGGTTCGGGGTCATCAAGAGTGACACTGGACGACGTTGAGGACATCGTTCACGCCATTTGTGAGGCCTATGAGCATATCGAGCGCTCGATTCGGGACAAGGACGCGACGATGACGAAAGAGCCTATTGAGCTTGGAGATCTCCGCGAGAATACGCTCGGCGTATCTGAGCTTCAGTCGACCTGTCTGGAGTATCAGGAACTCGAATTCGGTGCGAATCGACGCGAACTCGTCTCCCACTACCGGACACCGCTCAGTCAACGCACGACGACTGGCCGCGCAATCCCGTTCGAGGTTACTGAACCGCCTGAAGAGGGCGATGACAACTCAGAGCCACGGATGTGGCTCGGTGGGTCGATACTCCGGTCGCTCGGGGACGATTCACAGGACGGGATTCAGGCCGACACCCCCCTCTCGCTTGAGGAGGGGAGTTTCGTCGTAATGACGCCCTTGAAACGTAACGGCGACGGAAGCCTAACTGAGGATGTGAGATCACCACGGCGGATCGCAAATCAGGTACTGGGACGACTCACTCGTGTCGATACCGAGACGGGTACGGTCCGGGTTTCGTTCCTTGGAGCTCAAAATAGGTCCAGGGAGAAATTCAAACCGAACCATTCTGGCTGGACGACCGACGAGGATGACGAGTGGGACCGTCAACTCATCGACGAAGGGATGCAGTTCGTGTTGGATCCGGCACTCGATGACTTCGTCGCCCACCGCGCTCACGCCGCGCTGCAAAATGCCGGCCAAAACGACGTGCATAATCGGCTGGTCAATCTGTACGACGACGAGATCTCGGACGCGCTCCGACGGGACTCTCCGCAGTTCGACCCTGCAGCTGTCCGATCCTTCCTCGAGAAGTTCGACCAAGTAATGCCTGAATCAACGAACTACGACCAAACGGCGTTTGTCTCACAAACGGACCACACGATTGCCGCGCTCCAGGGACCGCCCGGAACCGGGAAAACGAGGTATGCGTCCGCCCCGGCGATACTCGCACGCGCTAACGCTGCAACCGGATCGTTTTCGGGGATCGCAACGGCCCACTCACACAACGCCGTCGACGAACTCGCTAGGTCAGTTGCGGACGCGCAACAACGGCTCGCCGAGGATGGGGTACTTGACAACGCGCGTCTCATCCGGGTACAATCCGGATCTCTTTCGGGCGACCTCCCCGGAAACGTCCGAGAGTACAGGGCCCACGATGACCGTGACGAACTGCAAGATATCTTCAAAGAATACGTCCTCGGAAACGAGGCGCCAGGCCCCCTCATCGTGTTCACGACGCCGGTAACCCTTCGGAACTTTGTGAACGGTGTGCGCTGGAGTATCGATGAGGACGCCGATTCGGTCGAGGAGTTCATGGCCGATGGCCGTTCACGACTCTTCGATTTCGCCCTTGTCGACGAGGCAAGTATGATGGATCTCCCCCTGCTGTTTCTCGTCGGTGCGTTCCTCGGACGGGACAAGCAGCTGATGCTCGTGGGAGACCACCGTCAGATGCAGCCCATCCAAGCACACGATTGGGAGAGCGAGGATCGCCAAACGATCGAAGAGAACACTCCTGCAGTCTCCGCACTTGACTTCGTTCGGTTCCTCCGCGGTGATCAAGACAGTAACTTCGAACAGTTCGATCGTGAACCGCCGACTTGGAGTGAAAAGGATGCGGTACTCCCGATGGACCAGCTGAAACTAACCTATCGGCTTCCTCCCGCAATGGCTCGTTTCGAAACTGAGCTGTTCTACCACCGGGACAACATCACACTCGAGTCGGCCGGGTCGACACAAACGATTCCGGATGTCCGCAGTGACAATCTCCCTCCCTGGGTAAACGCCGCGCTCGATCCAGAAACGCGTGTTACCGTCTTACTGCACGACGATAACGCCTACACCAAAGACAGTCCTGTCGAGGCCTACTTGGCTGGTAGGGTGCTTGATCCGCTTCCAGTTGTCGCCCAAGAACCCGAGTCCGACGAACTGAGCGCGGGTGTCGTGGTGCCCTTCCGCTTGATGCGTCGGCGAATGCAGAACCACGTTGACCTAACTGTCGATACCGTTGAACGGTTCCAGGGCGGCGAACGTGACGTGATGGCGCTGGCGATGACTGCCGGCAACCAAGGGTACGTGAATCAGATCTCTGAGTTTCTGCTCGATGCAAACCGGTTTAATGTCGGTGCCAGTCGGATGAAGCAGAAGCTCTTCATCGTTGTCTCGAAATCCCTGTTTCGGGCTGTTAGTAGCGATCCCGAAAAATACGAGCAACAGAAAGCGTGGAAGCAGCTCTATCAAGCTCTCATCGCTAATCAGGAGCCCGTCGAGACGATAAATCTCTCTCAGGCAGAGGTTCCCGAACTTGACGGACGAACGGTTTCCGTACAGGTGTACACAGGGTTCCAAGATTAACTGATCCTAATCTGTTCCTATTTCAGAATGAGTTTTGGTAGAAATTCACTTTCTATCCGCCATTCGGGCAAATTCATTCAAGACAACTCTTTGATTGGAGGGCTAAGCCGGCTGTTCGACGAGTTCCGTAACAGCGTAGAACGGGAGCGTATCGATCAGCGCGACAAGCAGTTTCACGATGTACTGTCCGGCGACGATCGAGGCGAGCGCCCAGCCCCACGTCGGATCGCCACCAAGGCCAAGTGCCGGGAAGATGGCGAAGCCAAGGGTGATGAACACGACCGTGTCTACGCCTTGGCTGACTGCGGTTGACCCGCAGTTTCGGAGCCACCGATGTCCACCAGCGGTACGACTCTTTAGATTGGCGAATAGTCGGACATCGAGGTGTTGGGCGAGCGCAAGCGCGACGACTGAGGCGAGGATGATTGATGCAGAGTCGCCGAGCGTGGCGACAAATGCGTCTTGCCCGTCGTAGAAGGGCGCGGTTGGCATCCAAATGGCGAGGAACACGAGCGCGTACGCGATGACGAGTGTAATGACGGTTCCGTTGATCA